>Ga0194118_10002854_pt1 | contig 21115 bp, 16 predicted proteins | sample TA2MahsurfametaG_2_FD_148662 | JGI IMG/M metagenome (GOLD analysis project Ga0194118, IMG submission 148662) | Freshwater microbial communities from Lake Tanganyika, Tanzania - TA2015013 Mahale N5 surface | ecosystem: Environmental > Aquatic > Freshwater > Lake | place: Tanzania: Lake...
GTGAGGTTGGAAGCGCCCTGTTGGCGTTGGATGAAAAGCGCATCGGTCGCGAAAAACCCGACCAGCCGCGCATCCTGGGAAATCAGGATATGGGGCGGCTGCAAGAAGGCCGCACTGGCCAGGCCAAGGATCATCGGCAGCACGCCGAAGCTCCGCCACCAGCCTTTCCACAGGCATAGCCAGCAAAGGCCAAAGGCAAAAACTGCCAAGCCCCAGGCGGGGATCGGCATGGCGGCTTCCGTCGCGCCTGGCCAGGCGGCCACGATACGCGCCACCCACAAAACGCCCTCAACCCCGAATCCCATCACCCAAAGCGGCGCTGCTTCCAGCCCAAGCGGCATCAACAAGGCCGCCAACATACCTGCGGGCATGATAATGAAGGACGTCAGCGGCACCGCCGCCGCATTGGCCGCCACGCCATACCATTGCAGCCGCCCGAAATGCGCGAGGCCGAAGGGCGCAGTCGCGGCACCCGCCAGTACCGCGGTCATCATCAAGCCAAGCACGCCAAAGCCAATGCGCCATGCCCAACCTTTCTGGCCGCGCAGCCCGACAAGGCGCGGCTGCAATGCCTCCCACCCCGCAATCAGGGCCAGCACGGCTGCGAAGGACATTTGGAAAGACGGGCCAAGCAGTGCTGCCGGATCGAAGACCATCACCGCCGCTGCCGCCCAGCCAAGCCCGCGCAATGATATCGCCTTGCGTCCTGCCAAAATCGCGAGCGTCACGAGGCACGCCATGGCGAAGCTGCGCTGCATGGGCACCTGCGCCCCGGTCAGCAGCATGTAGAAGCCCCCCGCCAGCAAGGCGCCGCAGCCGGCCAGCAGCTTGCCCGGAACGCGCAGCGCCAAAGGCCGATAGAGCGCCGCCAGCAGGCGCGTCACCCAGAAGGAAACGCTCATCACAATTGCGATATGCAGGCCGGAGACAGACAACAGATGCGCCAGCCCCGAATCCCGCACGGCGTTCAGATCAGCGGGCGGAATGGCGCTTTGGCTGCCCGTCAGCAGCGCCGCTGAAATCGCCCCGGCCGAGCCGGGCAAAGTGGCCAAAACGCGCGCTTCAAGTTCCGTGCGCAAGCCGGCGAAGGGTGGGGCTTCCCCTGCGCCTTGCGTCACCTCCGCCGCGCCGATGGCGAATCCCACCCCGCCCTGACCACTGAAAAAGGCAGCGCGCTGGAAATCCCAAGCGCCGGGATAGGCGGGTGCTGCCGGGGCGCGGATCAGCGCGCGGACGTTCAGCAAATCGCCCGGCGCCGGGCGCGCAGGGTCATCATTGCGAAGACGCACACGGATGCTGCGTTCCAGGCGTGGTGCGTCTGGGCCAAGCTGCGCTTCCGCAAGCGTCACGCGCAGCCCCTGCGGCAGCGCCTGCACATTCTGCACAATGCCCTGCACCACCAAGGCACGCGGCGGCGGGGAGAGCGGCGGCGGCGCCCTTTGCGCATGCCAGACCGACACTGCGAACCCAAAGCTGCCAGCCGCGGCAAGGGCGCAAAGCCAGCCGCAAAAGGGCCATCGGCGCGCCACCAGAAATACCGCGACCATCACGCCAGGGGCCAGCCATATCAGCCACGCATCCGGCTCACGCCGCAGGCTGAAGTAAAGCAGGATGCCCGCCCCCATGGCGACTGGCAGCCAAAGTGCTTGCTGCTGCCGTTCGGCAGCGAAAGCCTCCGCCGCCCGGGCCAGGCCTGGGATTCGGGGCGCGGAGGAACTGGGAAACAGCACAACCATAAGTATATATTGGGCTGATTGAACCCCCAAACCGGAAATTCATCACACGCTGGCTGCGGCGCCAGATTTCCCCGGGGCGGCTTGTGGTTTAAAGGCAGCGCATCAGGAGAATGATGACCTCGCCATGACGGTTCGCACGCGCTTTGCCCCTTCCCCCACCGGCTATCTGCATATCGGCGGGGCCCGCACCGCCTTGTTCAATTGGCTTTTTGCGCGCCACCATGGCGGGGAATATCTGCTGCGTATCGAAGATACGGACCGCGAACGCTCCACCCGGCAAGCGGTGGATCAAATCCTGGATAGCCTGGATTGGCTTGGGCTTTCGCCCGATGAACCGCCGGTGTTTCAGGCGGCGCGGGAAGCGCGGCATCGCGAAATCGCCGAAGCCCTGCTGGCCATGGGCAAGGCTTATCGCTGCTGGGCGACGCCGGAAGAACTGACCGAAATGCGCGAACGCGCCGCCGCCGAAGGCCGCCCACCCCGTTATGACCGCCGTTGGCGGGACCGGGAAGCGGGACCGGAACAGGAAGGCAAGCCCTTCGCCATTCGCATCAAGGCGCCTTTGGAAGGCGAAACCGTGGTCGCGGATTTGGTGCAGGGCGAAGTGCGCGTCGCCAATGGCGAATTGGATGACATGATCATCCTGCGGAGTGACGGCACGCCCACCTATCTGCATGCCGTGGTGGTGGATGATCATGATATGCGGATCACCCATGTGATCCGCGGCGATGACCATCTGACCAATACCTTCCGCCAATGCATGGTTTATGACGCCATGGGCTGGACCCGCCCGCATTTCGCCCATGTGCCGCTGATCCATGGCGCGGATGGCGCCAAGCTATCGAAGCGCCATGGCGCGGTTTCCGTGCTGGATTTTCGTGAGCAAGGATTTTTGCCGGAAGCCGTCTGCAATTATCTGCTGCGGCTTGGCTGGGGCCATGGCGATGAGGAATTCATCCCGCGCGATCGGGCGGTGACGCTATTCGATATCAAGGATGTCGGGCGTGCGGCGGCGCGCATGGATTATACCAAGCTCACGCATTTGAACGGGCAATATCTGCGCATGGCCGATGACGATGCGCTGACGCGGGAGGTGCTGGAACGGCTTGCGAAGCGCACTGTATTGTTCGGGCCGGATGGTGCGAAGCGCGTGCGGATGCTGATGCCCTTTCTGAAGGAAAGGGCGAAGACCGTGGAAGAATTGACCGGCGCTGCGGCTTTCGCGGTGCAGGATGGTGCACCGAGCATGGAAGCCAAGGCCGAAGCATTGCTGACGCCAGAAGCCAAGGCGCGGCTTGCTGATCTTGCTGCGTTTTTGCAGACAGCACCTTGGGAAAAGCAAGATCTTGACCAGTGGCTGCGCGATTATGCTGAGGTGAAGGGCATCAAGCTTGGCCAGGTGGCGCAGCCCTTGCGCGCGGCGCTGAGCGGCAGCACCACCAGCCCGCCGATTGATGCCGTGCTCTGGGCGCTGGGGCGGGAGGAAGCGACTTTGCGCATCCTTGCCGCGGCGGGCTGATAGGCCAGGATTGCGGTTCGCCGCGCGCCTTTGGCCCTAACCCAAAGGCGCGCCAGCTCTGCCCAAGGTTTCCAGCAGGCGCAGCAAAAGGCGCGTGCGCGGCAGCAGGCAGGGAATCAGCACGTGTTCTTCATGCGTATGCGGTCCATGGCCAATCACGCCGAGGCCATCCAGTGTCGGAATACCCAGCGCGCCAGTGAAATTGCCATCACTGCCACCGCCCGCAATCCTTTCGCCCGCAATTTCAAAACCGATCTCGCGCGCCAAACCGCAGGCATGATCATAAAGCGCCTGAATGGCGGGGGTTTTGACGAAAGGCGGGCGTGACAGGCCCGGCGTCACTTCAAGCTTGGTATCGGGATCATGCGGGCGCAGCGCCAGAATGGCATCGCGCAATTCCCCTTCTTCCCGCGCGGTCGGCACCAAAGCATAGCAAATGGCACGACATTCGGCGGGCACCATATTTTCATGCGTGCCGCCTTGGACAATGCCGATATTGACGTAGAAGTTGCGCGCGTGATCGGTCAAATCCTCCAAAGCCAGGATCTGATGCGCCATTTCGCGAATGGCGCTGCGGCCTTCCGCGTGATAGGCGCCGGCATGGGCAGGGCGACCTATGGTCTTGAGGTGCCAGCGCGCTATGCCATGGCGTGCAATGGTCAATTTGCCACCCTCGCCCGATGGTTCCATGACAAGCACGGCCCGATGCTGCGCCGCCACGGCTTCAATGGCCGCGCGGGAGGATGGGCTGCCCATTTCCTCATCCGGGATCATCATGGTGGTGACTGGCAGAAAGGGCTTGCGGCCATCTGCGTGCAAATGCGCCAATGCGGCAAAGGCCAGCGCATTGCCGCCCTTCATGTCATAAATGCCGGGCCCATAGGCGCGATCACCTTCGATACGAATCGGCAAAGGCCCGGCCAAGGTGCCGATGGGATGCACCGTATCCATATGCCCAAGCAGCAATAGGCCGGGGCCTGGCGTTTCACCTGCAACGCGGCCAAGGACAATGTCGCCAAAGCCTCGCTGGCCAGGAATGCGTTCAATGCTGGCACCAAAACCGCGCATTTCAGCCTGCACGAAATCCGCAAGGCGATTGACGGCGGCGGCATCTTGCGTCGGGCTTTCAAACAGCACCCATTCTTGTATCGAGCGCAAGATGGCTTCCGTGGTCAATGCCTGCATGTGAGCCTTTTCCCCCGTTGATGGGCTTCATCATAAGGCCAGGAGCGTAAGGCGAAAGCCCCAAGACCACCCTGTATGAAGCCGCGCGAAGGGTGCAAAAACCCGCTTGACGCCGCGGGCTGGCGCCGTGACAGTCACACAATGCAGGCTGATCTTTTATGTTACAATGGCGCTGTGTTTCAGGGCTTGGGTGCGGGAATTTCCCATGCGCTCGCCATTCATTCTGGCCGCATCATCGCGCTTGGTGATAACGCGCTGGCCGCTGCGGGGCCTGACACCAAACGCCTTGACCTTGCCGGGCGCCTTGCCATTCCCGCCTTCAATGAAGCGCATATGCATCTGCTTCCCTATGGGCTTGGTATGTCGCAGGTCAATCTGCGTGCCGAGGAAGTCAGGAGCCTTGATGAATTGCTGGCGCGCATCCGCAACGCTGCATCAGCCACACCGAAAGGCGCCTGGATTCTGGGGCGCGGCTATGATCACAGCGCGCTGGATATTGGCCGCCATCCCGATATGGCGGAACTTGATAAGGCAGCGCCGGACAATCCCGTTTTCATCACGCGGACCTGCGGCCATATGGGCGTTGCCAATGGGGCGGCGCTGCGCCTGGCAGGTGTAGGCCACAATACGCCAGACCCTGAAGGGGGCGTGATTGAACGCAAGGGCGGGCGGCTGACTGGCTTGTTTCAGGAACGCGCCATGCGCCTGGTGCGGGATGTGATGCCGCCGCCAAGCGAAGCGGAAATGGTGGATGCCATCGAACGTGCTTCACTGCATTTGGCGTCGCTGGGTTTCGCATCCGCAACCGATATGAATGTGGGCATGACCGCGGGCATGGCGGAGATCAGCGCCTATAAAACCGCCAAGCACAACGGGCGCCTGCCGCTCCGCCTATGGCAGGTTCTGGCTGGTAATCCTGAAGGCATTGCCGCCGATGCCTGGGCCGCAGGGCTGCGCCCAATGGCGGGCGATGATTCTCTCCGTTGGGGCGCGGTGAAGGTCTTCGCGGATGGCAGCGCCGGCGGGCTGACCGCCGCTTTCTTCGAAGCCTATCTGGCATCGGCGGGCGGTGGCACCGGCGTTTTCACCTTTCCTGATGAAACCATTCATGCGCTGCTGAAATTATATCATGAGCAGGGCTGGCAATTGGATATCCACGCCATCGGCGATGCCGCGATTGAACAGGTGTTGCGCGGCATGGAGGCAGCGGATTCGCCCGCGCATCCCTTCACCGGTCGGCGCCATCGCATTGAACATTGTGGCTTCGTCACGCGTGATCAGCGGCGACGTATGTTGGCGTGCGGGATTTTGCCGGTGCCGCAACCGGTCTTCATGTATGAATTCGGCGATCTTTATGTGCGCAACCTTGGCATGGCGCGGGCCGAAGCGGCCTATCCCATGAAGACCTGGCTGGATGAGGGCCATCACCCTGCGGCTTCGTCCGATTGTCCGGTTTCCACGGTTGATCCCTTCATCAATCTCTACACCATGCTGACGCGTCGCACGAATAAGGGCAGCGTGCTGGGAGAGGCAGAGCGTTTGACCCTGGCCGAGGCGCTGCACTGCTATAGCTGGTGTGGCGCCTATACCCAATTCGCCGAAGATCGGCGCGGCAGCTTGGCGCCTGGCATGCAAGCGGATGTGGCGATCCTGTCGCGCGATATCTTCACCCTGGATGCCGAGGAAATTCTATCGGTGCAGGTTGATGCCACCCTGCGCGATGGTGCGCCGATCTTTGATCGCCACGGGGTCTTTGCCTGATGCTGCGCCACGCCTTGCATCGGATTATGCTGGCCTTCCCGGTGATGTTTGGTGTGCTGCTGATTGGTTTTCTGTTGATGCAGGTGGTGCCGACAGATCCCGCAACCGTCCGCGCCGGCCCCACCGCAACGCCGGATGTGATTGCTGCGATACGCGCTGATCTTGGGCTTGATGCGCCGCTGCATCATCAATTTGCGCTTTATATGGGCCGGCTTGTGCAAGGTGATCTTGGCGTTTCCATCATCAACAACGTGCCAGTTACGCAGGAATTATCGGCGACCATCGGGCCGACGCTGGAATTGATGGCGGCCAGCCTTTTCTGGTCCATTCCGCTCGGTATTTTGCTGGGCACGCTCGCGGCCTATTGGCGCGGGTCGCTGATGGATCGCTGCATCATGGCGGTTTCGGTGGCCGGCGTTTCGGTGCCGGTGTTCTTTCTTGGTTTGCTGCTGATTTGGTTTGTGGGTTTCAAATGGCAGCTTCTGCCCTTCACCGGGCGAGGCGGACCCTTATGGACCATTGATGGCATCAGGGCGATCATCCTGCCCGCCATCACCTTGGGCGGCGTTTTCATCGGCCCCGTTGCGCGCATGACCCGCACCGCCGTTCTTGATGTGCTCACCGCTGATCATGTGCGCACCGCACGCGCCAAGGGCTTGCCCGAAAGATTGGTCGTGCTGCGCCATGCGCTGCGCAATGCCCTGGTTCCGGTGATCACGCTGATTGGTTTGCAGATCGGCTTTCTGCTGGGTGGCGCCGTGGTGACAGAAACCGTCTTCGCCTGGCCCGGTGTTGGCAGGCTCGCGGTCGGTGCCATTCTGTCTTCGGATTTTCCCATGGCGCAGGGCACGATCATTGTGCTGTCACTTGGCTTTATCGTCGTCAATCTTGTGGTGGATGTCCTTTACGCAGCGCTTGATCCAAGGATCCGCGAAGCATGAGTGCCACGCAGGAAGCCGCCGAAGTCGCAATGCCGCAACGTCCCGGATTACTGGCGCGCCTATTGCGGGAACCCGCAGCGGCGCTTTCCTTATTCCTGGTGGTGGCGCTGCTGTTTGCCGCGATATGTGCGCCCCTGCTGGCGCCGACCGATCCTTATGACAATGATCTTACGAAGGTGATGCAACCACCTGGCAGCCCGGGCTTGCCGCTCGGCGCAGATGCACAGGGGCGCGATATGGTCACGCGTTTGCTCTATGGCCTGCGCGTTTCGCTGCTGATGGGCTTTGTTGCTGTGCTGATTGGTGGGGGGCTTGGCGCTGTGCTTGGCTTCCTCGCGGCCTTTTATCAGCGTTGGTTGGATGGGCCGGTCATGCGGCTTGTTGATATCATGCTGTCATTTCCTGCCATTCTTGTGGGACTCGCCATTGCCGCGATTTTCGGACCGGGGATTTTTTCGGTGGTCTTGGCGCTTTCGGTGGCGACCATCCCGCTGATGGCGCGCATCGTGCGCGGCTCTGCCCTTGTGGTGATGCGGCTTGACTATATCGAAGCCGCCCGCGCCACGGGCATGACCGATGCGCGGCTGATCTGGCGGCATTTGGCGCCGAATTGCCTTTCGGCGATTTTTGTCTTTGCCACGCTGCGCTTTGGTCAGGTGATCCTGCTTGGTTCCGCCCTGTCCTTCCTGGGGCTTGGTGCGCAGCCACCCGTGCCGGAGCTGGGTGCCATGGCGTCAGAGGGGCGCAATTTTCTGTTCTTCGCGCCGCATATCGCGGTGGTTCCCTGTATCCTGATTTTCATTGTTGTGCTTGCCTTCAATATTCTTGGGGATGCGCTGCGCGATGCGCTTGACCCAAGGCTGCGGCTTTGAACCTTCAACGCCTGACCGGGAGAGACGTGACATGAAGATGAAGCTTGGCCTTGCAATCCTCGCCTTGGCAGTCGCCCTGCCGGCGGAAAGCAGCATGGCGCAGACCAATCCGCGCAATACGCTGGTGGTGCTGCGCGAAATTGATGCGGATCGCTACGATCCCGCGCGCTCCACCGCGCGCAGTGCCGGTGAATCCCTCTACATGATGAGCGATACGCTGGTGGCGCTTGATTACGACATGAAAACCATCCGCCCCTTATTGGCGGAGCGTTGGGATACTAGCCCGGATGGCAAGACCTATACCTTCCATCTGCGCAAGGATGTGACCTTCTGCGATGGCCGGCCCATGACCGCGGATGATGTGGTCTATTCCATCAAGCGCTGGATTGATCCCGCCACACGCAGCCCTGTGCGCTGGCGCGCCGGCCCGGTGAAAGATATCCGCGCGCGCGACGCGTATACGGTGGAATATGAGCTGGAACAGCCCTTCGGTGAATTGCTCTATCAGCTCAGCCTGTTTTTTGCATCCATTGTTGATCGCAACTCGGTCGAACGGCTGGGCGAGAATTTCGGTGTGCAGGGCTTCAACGGCACCGGCCCCTATTGTTGGGTAAGCTGGACGCCGCGGCAGGATTTGGTGCTGCAGCGCCATCCGAATTATCGCTGGGGTCCGGATTTCTATCAGAACCCAGCGCCACAGGTTGACCGCGTGATCTGGCGTATTTCACCGGAAAGCCAAACCCGGCTTGCAGCCTTGCAGACAGGCCAGGGCGATGTCACGCAGTATATTCCGGCGATTGCGGTGGAACAGCTGCGGCGTCAGCCCAATGTCCGCATGTCCAAGCAGGATAATTATTTCTGGGATCACTTCCTTGGCTTCAAGGTGGATAAGCCGGTGGTGAATGATCCCGCCATCCGGCGCGCCGTCAATCTTGCCGTTAATCGTGAAGCGATGGTGCGCGCGGTGTGGTTCGGCACGGCGGTTCCCGCCAATGCGTATTTGAATGCTGCCGTCACGGGCTTTGATTCGGAAGCGGCCAAGCTTGTTCCGCAATTTAGCCCTGATCAGGCGCGCCAGGTGCTTGACGAAGCCGGCTGGCGCATGGGTGGCGATGGTGTGCGCGTAAAGGATGGGCAGCGCGCCAGCTTCCTTGTCTATGGGCTGCAAACCCAGGCGGGTCAGCAATATCTGCAAGCCGTGCAGGCGGATTTGCGCCGCATCGGCATTGAAATGCGCATTCAGCTTTGGGACGCGACAGTGGGTTGGGGCAGACTGGCCACGCAGGAATTTGATGCCTTCATCATGTCCTATCCTTATGTGACGGCAACGGACAGCTTCGCGCTCTATTTCGATAGTCGCAATCGCCCCACACCCAATCGGATGAATTGGAGCGACCCGCGCACCGATGCCGCCTTGGATGAGGCGAAAACGGCGCTTGATCCAGCGGTCCGCGCCGCAGCAATCGCACGCGCCCAGCGGATCATTGCCGAGAATAATGTCTGGCTGCCGATTGCGCAGGAACAGCTTTGGGTTGCCGCATCAAGCCGCACGGAAGGCGTGCGCGCGCATGGGATTTATGGTGTCGCGCTCTACAAGGGGCTCGATATACGGCTGACACGCTGAGCACTGACACGCCCTGCCTGCGCGGAGCAGGCAGGGCCGCGCCATGATACGAACCGGGGGAATGACACCATGCCAACAATGCTAATTCGCAATGCCGATCTGATTGTCGCCTGGGATGCGAGTGAGAAATCGCATACCTATCTGCCCGATGCGGATATGGCCTTCACCGATGGCGTGCTGCGCTTTGTTGGCCGCCATTATGAAGGCCCTGCAGATGAGGTGATGGATGGCAAGGGCCTGATGATCATGCCGGGTCTGGTGAATATCCATTCCCACCCGTCAAGCGAGCCCATGAATAAGGGTTTTCTGGATGAGATCGGCTCACCGGGGCTCTATAATTCATCGCTCTACGAATACATGCCGATCTTCCGCGCCGATGCGGAAGCGGTGCCGCATTGCGTGCGTGTAGCACTTTCCGAATTGTTGCTTTCGGGCGTGACCACGCTTGCTGATCTTTCCATGGCGCATCCGGGGTGGCTTGATCTGCTGGCGGAGGCGGGCATGCGTGTTTGCGTGGCGCCGATGTTTCGTTCTGCCCGCTGGTACACGAAAAATGGCCATGTGGTGGAATATGAATGGGATGAAAAAGCCGGCGAAAAAGCGATGGAAGAAGCGCTTCGCCTCGTGGAACGCGCAGAGCAGCATGAATGCGGCCGGCTTTTCGGCATGGTTGTGCCGGCGCAGATTGATACCTGCTCCGCTGGACTTTTGAAGGATAGCCGGGCGGAAGCCAATAAGCGCGGGCTTTCCTGGCAGGTGCATGCGGCACAATCCGTGGTGGAGTTCCACGAAATCACGCGCCGGCATGGCACGACGCCGATCGGGTGGTTGGATTCACTTGGGCTTCTCGGCGAACGCGCGATCATCGGCCATGGGATTTTCCTGGATGATCATCCCTCCACCCGCTGGCATACCGAAACCGATTTGAAGCGGCTGGCGGAAACCGGCACGACCGTTGCGCATTGCCCGACGGTTTTCGCGCGCCGTGGCATCGCGCTTCGCGATTTGGGGCGCTACATGCGAAATGGTGTGAATATGGGGATCGGCACGGATACCTATCCGCATAACATGCTGGATGAAATGCGCCTTGCTGCGCATATCGCACGCACCCAGGCCAATTCACCGCGCACACTCCGCACCACAGATCTGTTCAACGCTGCGACGATTGGTGGCGCGCTGGCGCTGGGGCGCGATGACATCGGCCGGCTTGCGGTGGGCTGCAAGGCGGATTTCTCCTTGGTGGATATCACCCACCCGATGATCCGCCCGGCCTATGACCCCATTCGCAGCCTGATCTATGCCGCTGGTGACCGCGCCTTGAAGGCGGTATTCGTGGATGGCCGCAAGGTGGTGGAAAATGGTGAGGTGCTGACCATGGATTACCGTCAGGCAGCCGAGCATCTGCACGAAGCGCAGCAACGCGTCATCGCCAATGTGCCAAAGCAGGATTGGGCGCATCGTCAGGCGGAAAAAATTGCACCACCAACTTTCCATTGGTCCTGAGCGTAATTGGCAAGTCTGAAGGATATGCCGGAAACGCCGCCTTTGCTGCGGATTGAGGGGCTGCGCACGGTCTTCCGTAGCATGGCCGGCGATATTCCTGCGGTAGACGGTGTGGATATTGGGGTTCCCAAGGGGCGCACCCTGGGGATTGTTGGTGAAAGCGGCTGCGGGAAATCCGTGCTGTCCTTATCCGTCATGCGGCTTGTGGCGCGGCCAGGACGAATTGCGGCTGGCCGCATCATGTTTGATGGGCGTGATCTTCTGGCACTTGATGAAGCATCCATGCGCGGAATGCGCGGTGCCGATCTGGCGATGATTTTCCAGGAACCGCTCACCAGCCTCAATCCCGTGCATAAGATTGGCTTTCAGATCACCGAAGCGATGCGCGCGCATGATCCAATGGCATCAGCGCAGGTATTGAAGGCGCGGGCTATTGCTGCGCTTAAGCGGGTGCGCATTCCGGCGCCAGAACGCCGCTTTGATGAATATCCGCACCAGCTTTCAGGCGGCATGCGCCAACGCGTGATGATTGCCATGGCGTTATCCTGCCAGCCCAAGCTTTTGATTGCCGATGAACCAACCACCGCGCTGGATGTGACAATCCAGGCGCAGATCCTTGATCTGCTCAGGGAATTGCAGGCCGAATTCGGCATGTCCATCATCCTGATTACGCATGATCTTGGTGTGATTGCCGAAATGGCGGATGAGGTTGCGGTGATGTATGCGGGACGCATCGTTGAACGCGCCTCCGCAAGCAGGCTTTTCGAAGACCCCCAGCATCCCTACACCATCGGGCTTCTTGGTTCAGTGCCGCGCCTGGATGAGGAACGGGAATCGCTGCTTGCCATTGAAGGTAGCGTGCCGCCGCCCTTTGCCTTGCCGGCTGGCTGCCGCTTTCACCCCCGTTGCCCCTTTGCCGAGGATGTCTGCACCAAGGAAGTCCCTGCACTTAAATCCATACAGCCTAGCCATGCTGTTGCGTGCTTGCGTGCGCCGATTGAGGCGGTGGTTGCATGACCTCAGCGCCTCTGATTTCCGTGCGTGATCTTGCGAAGCATTATCCTGTGCGTAAGGGCCTTATATTGGCCCAGCAGATTGGTATTGTGCGCGCGGTGGATGGTGTTTCCTTTGATGTGCATCGCGGCGAAACCCTGGCACTTGTTGGGGAATCCGGCTGTGGCAAATCAACCACCGCGAGACTCGTGTTGCGGCTGATCGAACCAAGTGCGGGGCGCATCGCCTTTGATGGTAATGACATTACCGAAGTGAAGGGTGCTGCCCAGCGTGCCATGCGCCGGCGCATGCAGATCATTTTCCAGGACCCCTTCGCCAGCCTCAACCCGCGCTTGACTGTCACCGAAACATTGACCGAGCCCATGGTGGTGCATCGCATTGGTGATGATGCATCGCGCCGCGCGCGGGCGCTTGAATTGCTGCGCCTGGTTGGGCTGCGGGATTTTCATGCGCAGCGCTATCCGCATGAATTTTCTGGCGGGCAGCGGCAGCGTATCGGCATTGCGCGTGCCCTTGCGGTCAATCCTGAGCTGATTGTCTGCGATGAACCTGTCAGCGCCCTGGATGTTTCAATCCAGGCGCAGGTGATAAATCTGCTGAAGGATCTGCAGGCCCGGCTTGGCCTTTCCTATCTTTTCATTGCGCATGATCTTGCTGTTGTGAAGCATGTCGCTGATCGCATCGCGGTCATGTATCTTGGCCAGATTGTCGAAATTGCGCCGAAGCGCGCCTTGTTCGAAGCACCGCAGCATCCCTATACGCGTGCACTGCTCGCCGCCATCCCGCAGCCGGATCCGAGCCGCAGGGGGCAGGTACAACCGCTGCAAGGTGATGTGCCGAGCCCCCTTAACCCCCCGCCCGGCTGCCGGTTTCATACGCGCTGCCCTTTTGCGCAGGATCGTTGCCGTGTGGAAATGCCCGAGCTTCGCATGGTGCGCGAAGGTCACGCGACTGCCTGCCATTTTGCGGAAACGCTGCCACCCCCGGCGCTGGATTTCAGCTCTGGTCTTTCGGTAACTGCCCAGGCGCGGCTTGCACTTTACGCGGAAGCCAAGGCGATGCGCTTGAAAGATCAGTCTGGTCCGGATCGCTCAAGCCCAGCCTGAAGCACGCCATTCGCGTTGTGCGGCATCCAGATCAACGCCGACAAGCTTGCCATTGTCAGCACGTTGCGGCCAGCCACGATGAACTCCGATCGCAGCAGCCAAGGTTTTCGCCGGGCAGGTAATCACAAAGCCGCAACCGGGCTTGACCTTCCCATGGTGGGAAGCGCCACATAGCCCCCATCATGCCCGATGCCGCTGCCCCCCTGCCGCGCCTTTCCCTGCCCATTGAAGGCATGACCTGCGCTGCCTGCGCCGGGCGGGTGGAACGCGCACTCCGCAAACTGCCAGGCGTGGTGGAGGTGCAGGTAAACCCCGCCACGGATCGCGCTGAAGTGCAGGGCAGCGCCGATGCGGCGGCGCTGAAACAGGCGGTTGAAGGCGCCGGCTATGGCGTGACGGAAGCGCAATTTGACCTTGCCATTGGCGGCATGAGCTGCGCGGCCTGCGCGGGGCGCGTTGAAGCCGCACTCCGCGCCGTGCCGGGGGTGCTGGAGGCACGCGTCAACCCAGCCTCGGAACAGGCGCATGTGAGGGCGATTGCGGGTGTGACTGAGGCTTCGTTCCGCGCCGCGGTTGAAGCCGCTGGCTATGAATTGCGCGGCAGCACATCGGAAGCCGGGGAGGAAGCGGTGGCACGTGCGCTCGCCGCCGAACGGCGCGATGTGGTGCTGGCCGGGATATTCTCGGCCCCGTTTCTGATCGGCATGATCGGCATGGGGCTTGGCCAGGATTGGATGCCAAGCGGTTGGGCACAATTCGGGCTGGCGAGTTTTGTCGAATTCTGGCTCGGCGCGCGGTTTTGGCGCGCGGGCTATGCTGCGATCCGTGCCGGCACGGGCAATATGGATGTGCTGGTCGCACTCGGCACCGGCGCGGCCTGGGCGCTTTCCACCTGGCTTTTGCTGACCACGCCCGCACATCACGGCACGCCGCATCTTTATTTCGAAGCCGCAGCGGTGGTGATTTTCTTCGTCCTGCTCGGCAAATATCTGGAAGCCCGCGCCAAGCGCGCGACCGGGGCCGCGATCCGCGCCTTGCTTGACCTCAGCCCCCGTCAGGCACGGCGGCTGGAAGCCGGTGAGGAACGCGAAGTGCCCGCTGCCTTGCTTTCCATCGGCGATCTGGTGGTGGTGCGCCCCGGTGAGCGTATTCTGGTGGATGGCCTGGTGCGAGAGGGCCGCGCGGGCGTGGATGAAAGCGCGCTGACCGGCGAAAGCCGTGCGGTGGAAAAGGAAGAAGGGGTGCGCGTTTCAACCGGCACCATGGCTTTGGATGGGCGCTTGGTGATCGAAGCCCTTGCCGTGGGTGGCGATACAACGCTTGCCCGTGTGGCGCAGTTGGTGGCGGCGGCGCAGGCATCGCGCGCGCCCGTGCAAAAGCTGGTGGATCGCGTGAGTGCGGTTTTTGTCCCCGTGGTGCTCGCTCTGGCATTGGCAACATTGATCGGTTGGTTGCTGGCGGGGGTGAGTTTTGAAGCCGCGCTGATCCATTCTGTTTCCGTCCTCGTGATCGCCTGCCCTTGTGCGCTTGGCCTTGCCACGCCGGCGGCCATCATGGCCGGCACCGGGGCGGCAGCGCGGGCCGGCATATTGCTGCGCGATGCCGAGGCGATTGAGCGCGCCGGGCGCATCACCCTGGTTGCCTTTGATAAGACCGGCACGCTGACGGAAGGCAAGCCGCGCTTGGCTGCGCTGCATCCCGCTCCCGGCATGACGCGCGAAGAAGCGCTCGCCATCGCTGCCGCGCTGCAAGCAGGCAGTGAACATCCCCTGGCGCGGGCGGTGTTGCGCGAGGCTGGCGCTGGGCCGCCCGCTGCCGATTTCCGCGCCTTGCCCGGACGCGGCGTGGAGGGCGTGGTCGGCGGGCGACGCTATGCGCTTGGCAGTTCCAGGTTGTTGCGGGAAGCGGGCGCGGTACGCGACACCTTGGCCGAAGCAGCCGCCGCCGGCGAGGCAGCGGGGCAAAGCCTTTCCTGGTTGATTGAAGGCAGTGAAGCGCGTGCGCTATTCCTGTTTGAAGATGCACCGCGCGCGGGTGCCACCGCAGCCGTGGCGGGGCTTGCCGCGCTTGGCGTGAAGCCTGCCATGATCAGTGGTGACCAGCGCGCCGCTGCCCTTGCCGTCGCCAACCCGCTTGGGATTACCGATGTCGCTGCGGAGGTTTTGCCTGATGGCAAGGCCGCGCGCATCGCTGCCTGGCAGGAAGCGGGCGAAGCTGTCGCCATGGTTGGCGATGGCGTGAATGACGCGCCGGCCCTTGCCCGCGCTGATCTTGGCATTGCGATGGGCACGGGGACGGATATCGCCATTCAATCTGCCGGCATCACACTGTTGCGCGGTGATCCAGCGCTGGTGCCGGCGGCTTTGGAGATTACGCGCCTGACGCTGCGCAAGATCAGGCAGAATTTGTTCTGGGCCTTTGGCTATAATCTGCTTGGCGTGCCGCTGGCCGCTTTCGGCTTGCTCTCACCGCCGATTGCGGGCGCGGGGATGGCGGCTTCCAGCGTGAGTGTGCTCACCAATGCGCTGCTGCTTTCACGCTGGAGGCCCCGGCCATGAATATCGGTGACGCCGCCCGGGCATCTGGCATTTCTGCCAAGATGATCCGCCATTATGAGGCGATTGGGCTGATCGCCGCCGGGCGCGGCGCCAATCACTATCGTGTGTATTCTCAGGCCGACGTCGCGGAGCTGCGCTTCATTCGCCATGCGCGTGACCTTGGCTTTCCGCTTCAGGATGTGAAGCGCTTGCTCGATCTTTGGCGCAATCGCGCGCGGGCGAGTGCGGAGGTGAAACGCCTTGCGCTGGATCATGTCGCGGCACTGGAAGCCAAGGCTAAATCCCTCAGCGCCATGGCGGAAAGCCTGCGCCATTTGGCCGCGCATTGCCATGGTGACGCGCGGCCGGATTGCCCAATTTTGGAAGAATTGGGCGGAGCATTTTCAAGCCAAGTGGCTTCACTTGGCGGACAGGAAAATGCGACCAAACAAAAAGGAAAGGAGAAATGCCATGGCTGACGCCATCACGCTTAACGTTGAGGGCATGAGCTGCGGGCATTGCATCCGTGCCGTGACCAACGCCATCACCGCACTGGATGGCGCGGCGAAGGTCGAGGTGGATTTGGCCGCCAAGCGCGTTATCGCTCAAACCAGCCTGCCGCGCGCGGATGTGGTGCGCGCGGTGGAAGAAGAAGGTTTTGCCGTAAAGGGCTAAAGCGTCAGTCAGGTCGCGCGCCGGAAGCGCGCACCACGGGCGCCCAGCGCGCGGTTTCCTGCCGCAGAAATTCCGCCAGTGCTTCAGGCGTGGATGCTTCCAGCACCAGACGGCGCGCAGCCATGGCAGCGACCAATTCCGGTTCCTTCAGCACGCTCTGCATCGCGGCATTGAGCTTCGCCAGGATCGGCGCCGGCAGGCCAGGCGGGGCCATCATCGCCGCCCAATCCACGCCATCAAAACCAGGCAGGCCGGATTCCGCGATGGTTGGAATCTCCGGCAAAAGCGGCACGCGCTTGCCATTGGGCACACCAAGAATGCGAAGCTTGCCCGCTTCCGCCTGCGGAATGCCATTCAACGCCGTGGTGAAGGCGTAATCCACGCGCCCCGCGATCAATTCCGGCAATAGCGCGCCACCGCCGCGATAGGGCACATGGGTTGTGCGAATACCCGCCATGAGATTGAGCTGTTCCGCCGCCAAATGCCCCGCCGAGCCTATGCCGGAAGAACCGAAATTCAACGCCTCGGGCCGCGCTTTCGCGGCAGCGATGATATCCGCCACGCTGCGGAAGGGCCGATCCACCGGCACGGCGAGGACATTCGGCACCTCACCCACCAGCGAAACAGGCGTGAGATCCTTCAGCGGATCAAAGGAAAGATTGCCATAAAGCGTCGGGTTGATCGCGAGCGGCCCGATGGTGCCGAGCAGCAGCGTATAGCCATCCGGCGCGCTCCGTGCCGTTGCTTCCGTTGCGATATTGCCGCCAGCACCTGGGCGATTTTCGATGACGACGGGCTGGCCAAGCAGCGCCTGCAAGCGCGGCGCGATGGCGCGCGCAAAAACATCCGTGGAACCGCCTGCCGCAAAACCGACCAGCAGGCGGATCGGGCGAGAGGGGTATTCCTGCGCCAAGGCGGGGCTGGCCAAAGGCAGCAGCGCCAAACCGGCAAGCAAGTCGCGTTTTTTCATCATGGTTCCGTCCTTTTTTCTTGATCAGTTCAGGCGGATGCTGATGCTCCGCCCATGGGCTTGCAGCCCCTCGGCTTCCGCCAAAGCCACCGCGGCTGAGCCGATTTGCTTGAGCGCCGCGCCATCCGCTTCAACCCAGCTTGTGCGCTTCAGGAAATCGAAACTCGAAAGCCCGGAGGCAAAGCGCGCTGTGCGCCCGGTCGGCAGCACATGATTGGGCCCGGCGATGTAATCGCCAACGGCCTCCGGGCAGAAACGGCCCAGAAACGCCGCGCCGGCATGGCGAATTTGGGATAGCAAACCTTGCGGATCATCCACCATCAATTGCAGATGCTCAGGCGCCAAACGGTTGGTCAGCACTGCTGCTTCCGCAAGATCACGCACCACAATCAGCGCGCCATGCCGCGCCCAGCTTTCGCCCGCAATCGCCGCGCGCGGCAGGGTTTTGAGCGCGTGTTGCACAGCTTGCGCCACCGCATCCGCCAGCGCCGCATCCGGCGTGATCAGGATGGATTGCGCGCTTTCATCATGTTCGGCCTGGGCCAGCAAATCCATCGCGACATGCGCGGGATCATTGGCGCCATCGGCAATCACCACCACCTCGGAAGGCCCCGCGATGGAATCAATGCCAACCCGGCCAAAAACCTGGCGCTTGGCTTCCGCGACATAGGCATTACCCGGCCCGACAATGCGGTCCACCGGCGCGATGCTGCCCGTACCCCAGGCGAGTGCGGCGACAGCCTGCGCGCCGCCAATACGGTAAATTTCAGTGACGCCCGCGCGCTTGGCTGCGGCCAGCACCAGCGGATTGAGCACGCCATCGGGCGTTGGCACCGCCATGGCAATGCGCGGCACGCCGGCAGCGCGCGCCGGCAGCGCATTCATCAGCACGGAAGATGGATAGGCTGCCTTCCCACCGGGGACGTAGATACCCACCGCATCCACCGGCCCCCAACGCAGCCCAAGGGTCAGCCCGGCTGCATCCCGCATCACCAAATCCTGCGGCAATTGCGCGCGGTGGAAGGTTTCTATCCGTTCCGCTGCCAGATTAAGCGCCGCGCGGAGTTCAGGCGCGATGGTCGCATCCGCCGCTTCAATTTCGGCATCGGTCACGCGCAAGGCAGTGGCATTGGCGGGCCGCCAGCGATCAAGCCGCGCGGTGTAATCTAGCAGCGCCGCATCACCACGCGCGCGAATATCGGCGATGATGCCTGCAACAACGCCATCCACCTTTTGCGTCGTTTCGCGGGCATCGTCCAATAACGCGGTGAAGGCGGCTTCAAAGCCTGCATCGCGCGTATCAAGGCGCTTCATGCAGCGGCTTCCACAGCAGCGCGGAAGCGCGCGATCCAGGCGCCAATGGCCTCGGGCCGCGTTTTCAACGCAGTGCGATTGACAATGAGCTTGGAGGTGACATGCGCGATCACCTCAGTCTCCTTCAGCCCATTGGCCTTCAGCGTGGAACCCGTTTGCACCAGATCCACAATCAGCCGCGCAAGGCCCATGGAAGGCGCCAATTCCATCGCACCGTTCAAATGTACGATTTCCGCCTGCACACCGCGCGTAGCGTAATGGCGCTGCGCAATGTTGGGGTATTTCGTTGCCACCGTCACGCGCGACCATCGGCGCGGGTCATCGGGCATGGCATTGACGGGTTCCGCCACCGAAACACGGCAGCGGCCAATGCCCAGATCAAGCGGCGCATAGATTTCCGGGTAATCGAATTCCATCAATACATCGGAACCACAAACGCCAATCGCCGCCGCGCCATGCGCCACAAAAGTCGCGACATCGAAGGGGCGGACGCGAATGACATCCACTGCCGGATCGTTCGTCGGAAAGCGCAGCCGGCGGCTGTCTTCATCCGCGTAATCTTCCGCCGGGGTCAAGCCGGCGCGGGCGAGCATCGGGTGAAGCTCCTTCAGGATGCGCCCCTTGGGGAGCGCGATAACCAAAGGCGCATCTGCCTGCGCCGGGGCGCCATTCAGCGCATTGGGGATCGGGATATCCATGACTACCTGCCCGCCAGTCTTTCAATATCGGCGCCCACCGCCGCCAATTTCGCTTCCACGCGTTCATAACCGCGATCCAGATGATAGACGCGGTTCACAATCGTCTCACCCTCCGCCGCCAGCCCCGCGAGAATAAGAGAGACCGAGGCGCGCAAATCAGTCGCCATCACTGGCGCACCGGAGAGATGCTTCACCCCGCGCACAATGGCGGAAGCGCCGTGGAAATTGATGCGCGCGCCCATGCGTGACAGTTCCGGCACATGCATGAAGCGGTTTTCGAAAATCGTTTCCGTGATCATGGAGGCGCCTTCCGCGACACACATCAGCGCCATGAATTGCGCCTGCATATCGGTGGCGAAACCAGGGAAGGGTTCGGTCATCACATCGGCACCGCGCAAGCCATTGCTGCGTGTGACGCGAAGCCCGCCTTCTTCTTCCGCCACATCAACGCCGGCTTCGCGCAGCGTGCGCGTCACCGCGCCCAAATGGTCTAGCCGCGCGCCTTGCAGCAGCAGCGATCCGCCGGTGATGGCAGCAGCGCAGGCAAAAGTGCCGGCTTCAATGCGGTCCGCGATAATGGGATGCGTCGCGGCGCCAAGGCTTGCGACACCTTCCACCAGCAGCCGATCCGTCCCTATGCCTTCAATCCGTGCGCCCATGCGCATCAGGCAGGCGGCAAGGTCGGTGATCTCAGGCTCGCGCGCCGCATTCATGATTTCGCTTTGCCCGCGCGCCAAAGCCGCCGCCATCAGGATGTTTTCCGTGGCACCGACCGAGACCTGCGGGAAGATGATGCGCGCGCCCTTCAGGCCCTGGGGCGCGCGGGCTTCGATGTAGCCGGCGGTGATCTCAATCTCGGCGCCCATTTGCTCAAGCGCCTTCAGGTGCAGATCAACCGGGCGCGTGCCGATGGCGCAGCCACCAGGCAGGCTGACCCGCGCGCGGCCATGGCGGGCCAGCAAGGGGCCAAGCACCAAGACGGAAGCCCGCATCTTGCGCACCAGATCATAAGGCGCTTCCAGATCGGTGGCCGCGCCGCTGATGGTGATGCTGCGCGCGGATGTGTCACGTGAAACAGTGAGCCCATGATGCCCCAGCAGCCCCGCCATGGTGGCGACATCGGCCAGGTCTGGCGCATTGGTGAGCGTGAGTGGCCCATCGGACAGCAACCCTGCCGCCATCAGCGGCAGGGCAGCGTTCTTGGCGCCTGAGATCGGGATACTGCCCGAAAGCACCCGTCCGCCACGGATGAGAATACGATCCATCAGAGCTTCGGCAGCGCGACGCCGCGCTGGCCCATATATTTGCCGCGGCGGTCGGCATAGCTGACCTCGGGCGGGGCTTCACCCTTCAGGAACAGGAATTGGCAAATGCCTTCATTGGCATAGACCTTGGCAGGGAGCGGGGTGGTATTGCTGATTTCAATCGTTACCTGGCCTTCCCATTCGGGTTCCAGCGGCGTCACATTCACAATCAGCCCGCAGCGCGCATAGGTGGATTTGCCAAGGCAGATCACCAGGATATCGCGCGGGATGCGGAAATACTCGACCGTATGCGTCAGCACAAAGGAATTGGGCGGGATGATGCAAACCGGGCCCTTGCGCGTGACGAACCCGTCTTCGGAAAACGCCTTGGGGTCCACAATGGCATTGTCCACATT
>Ga0194118_10002860_pt1 | contig 21076 bp, 20 predicted proteins | sample TA2MahsurfametaG_2_FD_148662 | JGI IMG/M metagenome (GOLD analysis project Ga0194118, IMG submission 148662) | Freshwater microbial communities from Lake Tanganyika, Tanzania - TA2015013 Mahale N5 surface | ecosystem: Environmental > Aquatic > Freshwater > Lake | place: Tanzania: Lake...
GAAGGAGGAGCCGTCCGGCTCGCCCTGCACCAGCAGCTTGCCCGTGAATTCGGTGATCGCCTTGCCGTCCCCCTGGGGCGAGATGAAGCCGTCGTGCTTCTCGGCGGTGAGGTTGGTGAGCGGATAGAAGACGTGGGCGTACTACAGGGCCCCGCGGCTGGTGGCCCAGTCCTTCATCGCCTGGGCCACCACATCGGCCACCGATGTGTCGAGCTTGCCCCCCTCGGTGATCGTGCGCTGCAGCGATTTGAAGACGGCCTTCGGCAGGACCGACTTCATCTTGTCGAGCGAGAACACATCACGCGCCCAGAGCTCCTGCAGTTCGGCACTCGGTTCCACCGGAACCGGCGGACGGCTGAGGATGCGTTCGATGGCCTGAAGCCTGGGCAGGGAGGGCATGGCAGGGGGCGTTCACGTCACAATCCAGCCAACGCCTCAGCCTGCCCCCCTGTTGCTGCCGATGTCACGGGATGCGTATTCGCAGGCCCGTGGAAAGTCTGAGTATCGATACCCATCGGCCGGGTTCCGTAGTCGATCAGGCAGCACCTGTCGCTTCCGGGATGCAGAACGGAGGTGATCTTTCGCCCTGCCGCTGCGCGTCCCATGGCCACCAGCGAACTGGCCCAGGCGATCCGTCGCCACCTTCACTACAGCCAGGCCAAATCGGCTTCGCTGGCCACCTGCCACGACCATTACCGGGCCCTGGCCCTGGCGGTGCGCGACCGGCTGCTGCAGACCTGGGTGGCCACGGCGGAGACCTACACCCAGGCCCAGGTGCGCACGGCCGTCTATCTGTCGGCGGAGTATCTCCTCGGCCCCCATCTCGACAACAACCTGGTGAATCTCGGCATCCGCGCGGAGGCGGAGGCCGCCTGCCGGGAGCTCGGTCTCGACCTCGAGGAACTCCTGGCCGAGGAGCCGGAACCCGGCCTCGGCAACGGCGGCCTCGGGCGTCTGGCGGCGTGTTTCCAGGAGTCGATGGCCAGCCTGGAATTGCCGGCGATCGGCTACGGCATCCGCTACGAATTCGGCATCTTCCGCCAGCAGATCACGGCCCAGGGCCAGCAGGAGAGCACCGATCCCTGGCTGGCCCGGGGGAATCCCTGGGAGGTGGTGCGCCCGGAGTGGAGCTATCCGGTGGAGATCGGCGGCCACACCGTGATTGGCGTCGCCCACGACACGCCGATCCTGGGCTATGGGGTGAACACGGCCAACACCCTGCGCCTGTGGTCGGCGGCGGCGCCGGATGCCTTCGATTTCGCCTCGTTCAATGCGGGCGACTACACCCGCGCCGTGTTGCGCAAGGTGCACTCGGAGACGCTCTCCAAGGTGCTCTACCCCAACGATGAATTCGACCAGGGCAAGCGACTCCGCCTCAGCCAGCAGATCTTCTTCGTGAGCTGCTCGCTCCAGGACATGTTCCGCATCCTGCGCGGGCAGGGGTTGCCGGTGGAGCAGTTCCACCGCAAGTTCGCCGTGCAACTCAACGATACCCACCCGGCCATCGCCGTGGCCGAGTTGATGCGCCTGCTGGTGGATGTGCATCACCTCGACTGGGACACGGCCTGGGGCATCACCACCGCCAGCCTGAGTTACACCAACCACACCCTGCTGCCGGAGGCTCTGGAGACCTGGAGTGTGGAGCTGTTCGAGCAGCTGCTGCCCCGCCACCTGGAGCTCATCTATGAGATCAATGCCCGCTTCCTGCGCATGGCCCGGATCCGCTTTCCGGGCCAGCCCGAGAAACTGGGCCGGCTCTCGCTGATCGAAGAGGGCCCCCAGCGCCGGGTGCGCATGGCCCATCTCGCCGTGGTGGGCAGCCATCGCACCAACGGCGTGGCCGAGCTGCACAGCCGCCTGCTGCGGGAGCAGCTGCTCGCCGATTTCGCGGAGCTCTGGCCGGAGCGCTTCACCAACGTCACCAATGGCGTCACCCCCCGGCGCTGGATGGCCGTGGCCCATCCGGCCCTGGCCGAGCTGCTCGACCAGGTGCTCGGGCCCGACTGGTGCCGGGATCTGGACCGGCTGGAGGGGTTGGCCGCCTTCGCCTCAGACCCGGCGTTCCTGGAGCGCTGGCAGCAGGTGAAGGACCGGGGCAAGCGCCGCCTGATCGATCACGTGCAGCAGCAGCTGGGGGTGCTGCTGGACCACACCTCCCTCTTCGACGTGCAGGTGAAGCGCATCCATGAGTACAAACGCCAGCATCTGGCGGCCCTGCTGATCGTGGAGCGCTACCTGCGGCTGCGCCATGGAGAGGATCTGCCGCCGCGCACGTTCCTGTTCGGCGGCAAGGCGGCCCCGGGGTACGCCATGGCCAAGCTGATCATCCGCCTGATCGTGGGGATCGCCGAGATCGTGAACATGGACCCGGCGATGCAGGGCCGGCTGAAGGTGGTGTTTCTGCCCAACTTCAGCGTCAGCCTGGGCCAGTTGGTGTACCCGGCGGTGGATCTCTCCGAGCAGATCTCCACCGCCGGCAAGGAGGCCTCGGGCACCGGCAACATGAAGATGGCGCTCAACGGCGCGGTCACGATCGGCACCCTCGATGGCGCCAATGTGGAGATCCGCGAGCGGGTGGGCCCCGACAATTTCTTTCTCTTCGGCCACACCACGGAGCAGGTGGGGGAGCTCGATCGGATGGGTTACCACCCGATGGCCTGGATCGACCGTGATCCGATGGTGCGGGAGGTGCTGGCCCTGATCGGATCCGGCCACTTCAGCGACGGCGACCGCGATCTCTTCCACCCACTGCTGGCGAGTCTCACCAGCCACGATCCGTTCAAGGTGATGGCCGATCTGGCCGATTACCGCCGGGCCCAGGAGGAGGTCGATCAGGCCTGGCTCGATCGCCCCGGTTGGGCGGCCAGGTCCCTGGCCAACACCCGGGCCTGCGGCTTCTTCTCCAGTGATCGCTCGATCCGGGAGTATGCCGAGCGCATCTGGAAGGTGCCAGCGGTGCCCGTGCCCCGCAGCAGCGAAGTGCCCCTGGCCTGACGGTCTGGCCCCGATCCGCTACAATTGGGCCCAGCCGTCTCCGGCGCCCATGGACCGTTTTCCGGCTGTGTGGGGTCTGGCGCGGCGGGATCGGCTGAGCCGGGGGGCTAGATGGCTCGTGGCCCTCGGCCTGCTGCCGCTGGCCGCGCTGCCGCTGCCGGCCACCCCCTTGCCCGAGGAGTGGCCTGCACCTGCTGCGCCCCCTGCCGCGGAGCACGCCGCCCCGCGCACCGCTCTCCCCCAGCCTGCTCTCCCCCATCCCGCGGATCCCCTGCCCGAGCGGCCAGGCCCGGTGCCGAAGCAGGTGGCGGTGGGGGACCTCACCCCGGCCACGGCCGTGGCCGCTCGGGGGATCGGTGACGGTGCGGCGACGGGCTGGCAGCATCCCCTGGCCGACGAGGTGATCGAGCAGGCGCCCTGGGGGTGGCGCTGGTCGGCCGAGCGGGGCAGCTGGCGCATGCACACCGGCGTGGATCTGATCGTGGCAGAGGGCACCCCCGTGCATGCCGCCGCTGGCGCTGTGGTGCTGCTGGCTGAGCCCGTTGCCGGCTATGGCCTCACCGTGCTGCTCGACCACGGCGACGGGTGGCAGACCCTCTATGCCCACCTCCGGGACCTGGCGGTGCAACCTGGCCAGCGGCTGCACCGGGGGGAGGTGCTCGGTTGGGTGGGGCAAACGGGGCGGGCCACCACCCCGCATCTGCATCTGGAGCTGCGGCGCCGGGGGCAGGGGGGGATGGAGGCCCTCGATCCGCAACCGCTGCTGCAGGCACCTCGGCCGGTGCTCCCGGCCCTGGCTGCTGAAGCGCGGAGCGGCGCCTCAGAGCTCCTCTTCCACCTCTGGCTGGATGCGGCAGTCGGCGGTGGGATAACTGACGCACAGCAGCGCGAATCCCGCTGCGATCTGGTCGTCGTCCAGGAAGCTCTGGTCGGATTGATCAACGCTGCCCGAGACGACGCGGCCGGCGCAGGTGCTGCAAGCTCCGGCGCGGCAGGAGAAGGGCAGGTCGATGCCGTTCTCTTCGGCCGCATCGAGAATGTAGGTGTCGTCGGCGCAGCTGAAGCTGCGGCCGTCTTCCAGGGTGATCGTGAAGGTGGCCATGGTGAGACGTCGGAGACGTTGCGCTGTGGATCCATTCGATCCCGTTCCGCCGCTGACTCCTGTGACCCACGACACCCCGGTGAGCGAATCCCCATGGCCGCGGCCGCCCCTCTGGCATGACCGGCGGGAGGCCGGACTCGCCCTGGCGGCAGTTCGGGCTGATCTGGGGCCGCCGGCTCTGCTGCTGGCCCTGCCGCGCGGCGGCGTGCCGGTGGAGGCGGCCATGGCCGAGCAGCTCCGGCTGCCCCTGGCCACCTGGTCGGTGCGCAAGGTGAGCGATCCCCGGGCCCCGGAGGTGGCCATCGGTGCTGTGGCGCCCGGAGGGCTCTGCGTGTGGCGCAATGGCGGTGCGGCCCTGGAGCGCGAGGCGCGGGCCCGTCAGCAGGGTTGGCTGGCACGCGAGGTGGAGGAGCTGGAGCGCCGCCGCCAGCTGTTCGCCGATCCTTCCCCTGATCAGCTGCAGGGCCGATCCCTGGTGCTGGTGGATGACGGCATTGCCACCGGCATGACGGTGGAGGCGGCCCTGCGGTCGTTGCGGCTCCTGGCACCGGCCACCCTCGAGCTGGCGGTGCCGGTGGCCGATCGGGAGGTGCTGGCATCCCTGGCTCCTCTGGCCGACCGGATCACCGTGCTGGCGGCCGTGCCCTGGCTGGAGGCCGTGGGGCTCTGGTATCGGCATTTCGATCAGCTGAGTGACCGGGCCGTCCAGGCCCTGCTGGCGCAGCAGGGCTGATCACCCGCGCGGCGGGCGGGCCTCCCGGGATGGCGGGTCGCCCGGTGGCTGCAGACCCTGCCAGCTGTTGAGTGCTTCACCGGCGCAATCGGGCAGGAGCAGGGCAGTGGAGAGGGCGTAGAGACCTTCCTGCAGCTGCAGCAGGGCCTGGCTGTCATTGCCTGGGCAGTTGTCCCCCAGCTGGGAGCCGAGGCTGTCGATCGTGCGCACCAGCACCTTCAACCCGTAGAGCACCGGCTGGAGCTGGGGGAGGGTGAGATCGATGGCGTGGGGCTGCTGCAGGTGCAGCAGGGCCTGGTCAAGATCGAGGCGCCCCCGGCTGGCGTCGCACAGATACCGGGCCAGGAGCTGGTGGGAGAGGTTGTAAACGAGGCCACTGGCCAGCTCCGATTCCATCACGTAGTGCATGCCCGGCAGGAACATGGCCGTGTTGCCGGCCTGGGCCAGGTAGCGGCGGGTGTCGAGCTGGTAGGTGGCGGAACCCTGCGTGACCAGCACGATCGAGCATTCCTTGCTCTCCTCCACCTCCATGCGGGTGGGGGTGATCGTGGCGGCCATCAGGCTCGTGTCGCCGGCGATCCGGTAGCTGGAGCGCTGGCGGAAGTGGCGGGACGGACCGATGGCCATGATGTCCCGCAGGGGCACGGCGAGGGAGATGTGCTCCGCCAGCAGGTCGATGTCGTCGTTGACCCGCGCTTCGTGGTTGCCCAGCACCAGGGGGTGACGCAGAGCCTGCTCGCGCTGCTCGCTGGAACCAGGCATCCCTGTGCCTACGCTCAAATCACACTAGCGTTGGGGAGGCGCTGATGCTCATCCCTGCAACAGAGCTGAGCAGGCTTCGTCCCCTCAGCTCTGCAGGGAGGGCAGGTGCGTGCGCAGCCAGGCCCCCAGGGTGTCGGCGGCGCGCTGGCGGAAGGCCTCCACGCTGCCGGCTTCGAGGATCGGGTAGCTGGTGTCGCTGCTGGCCTCCCCGCGCAGGGGTTTCCAGCTGGTGCGCTCCTGCTGGCGCCGCTCTTCGAGTGGGGTGAGGAAGTCGAAGCTGCCGCTGCGGGCGCCCCGGGCGGCTTCGGCGATCAGGTCCTCGCGCACCGCCACCAATTCGCGCGCCTTGAGGGTGTCGGGCAATCCCAGCACCGGCTGCAGCTCATCCAGCAGGCGCAGCTCCTCCTCCAGCAGCACCGGCCAGGCGCCCTGCTCGCCCTCCGCCAGCCCCTGGCCGGCTTCGGCCGCCAGCATGGCGTCGCGGTAGAAGGCAAGCCAGCAGTAGTGCGACTTCTCCTGCAGGCTCTTCTTGGCAGCCCCCTTCGAACCGCTCACCCGCTTGGGCAGGGCCGCCTCCGCCTTGCGCAGGAAGGCCCGGTCCTCCGGCTCCAGGTTGATCGCGCCCCAGCGGTGGCGGTATTCCCAGAGCTCCTCGTAGCGCCGCACGTCCTCGGCTAGCCAGCCCAGGGCCTGCAGTTCGTCGGCTCTGCTGATTTCGTCCTTGGCCAACGCCAGCTCCTCGCGCAGTCGGAGGCAGCGTAAGGGTCGGCTCCCAACCTTCAGCGCACCACCAGCACCGGGCAGGGGCTGTGGGTGAGCACCCGCTGGGTCTCGCTGCCGATCAACAGACCCTCGAGGCCCTGGCGGCCATGGGAGGCCATCACGATCAGGTCGCAGCCGTGCCCGCGGGCTTCCTCGACAATCGCCCGGTGGGGCATCGGGTTGCTCTGGAGTGCGGCTTCCGCCTGGACCCCTGCCTCCGCTGCCTGAGCCAGGGCTCCCTGGAGAATCCGGTCACCCTGCTGCCGGGCCGCGGCCACCAGGGCATCGATCGTGCTGGGTTCCACCAGCTCCCCCACACCCACCAGGCTGATCGGGAAGCTGATCTGCACGTGCAGGAAGCGCACCTCGGCCCCCAGGGCGGCGGCCAGGTCGAGGGCCTGCTGCACGGCCCGATCGGAGAGCTCGGAGCCGTCGGTCGGCACCAGCAGGCGGCGATAGGTCATCGCGTGTTGGAGGGATCATCCCGGTTTAATCCGCCCGTGCCCATGGCGCTAGTGCAGGGGATCGCTGATCACCAGGACGGGCCTGTCCAGCTGGTGCAGCAGGCGACTGGTGCGGTCGCTGGCGGGAATCGGCAGGCCCGCCACCAGACGCCGCTGGGAGCGCAGGATCACCAGATCGTGCCGGCCGGCGGCCTCGGTGATGGCCGCCTCCACCCCCGGCCTGGGCCGCAGGTCGAGCTCCAGGGGCACCGTCGCTCCGCTGCCAACGCCCGTCGGGCCGCTGCCGGGCCGCCAGCCCTCTAGGTCCCTCCGCAGCTGCTCCCGCTCCTGGCTGTCCAGGCGCGGATCGTGCAGGTGCAGCAGCGTGATCGAGCCCCCCAGGGCCCGGGCCAGGCGTTCCGCCAGCTGCACCTGCTCCAGGGCGCCAGCGGTGAGGTCCTTGATCGGCACCAGGATCCGCCGCAGGCTTCCGGGAGTCTCAGGGAGGCGGGCCACCACCACCGGGCACGGTGCCTGCCGGCAGGTGGCATCCACCAGGTCGCCGAACAGCCAGCGGTCCAGCCGCCCCCGCGGCGCCAGGCCCATCACCACCAGATCGCTGCCCTGTTCCAGGGCGGTGCGGGCAATGCCCCCCGCCACATCGCTGTCGACCCGCAGGAGGGTCTGGCACGGCACATCCCGCGCCAGGCAGAGCTGGCGGGCCCGCTCCAGCAGCTGGCGACCCTGCCCCAGGGCGGCGGCCAGCGCCGCGGGGGCATGGCCGCCGGCCTCGGCCTGGCGGGGCGAGACCACCGCCAGGGGGAGCAACCGGCCTGGATGATCCGCATCGCCGCCGATCAGCAGCTGCCCAAGTTCCAGCAGGGGGGCTTCGGTCTGCGGATTGGAGACCGGCACCAGCACGCTCAGGGAGCGCCGGGCCAACGCCAGCACGCCACCCTGGCCGGGGCTGAGGCGCGCGGCCGCCTCCCGCCCGAGCCGCGGCATGGCCACGGCGGTGAGGTAAGGGCCGAGGGTGGCGGTGACCACCATCAGGGCCAGCACGCTGTTGAGCACCTGGTCGTCGAGCAGGCCGGCGCGGAAGCCCACGAAGGTGGCGGCTAGGGTGGCGGCCACCTGGGGCAGGGACAGCGACCAGATGGTGAGCATCTGGGCGCCGTTGTAGCCGTACAGCCGTCCTGCCCACCAGGCGGCCAGCCCCTTGGTGCCGATCAGCGCCCCGATCAGGGCGACGGCGAACAGGGAGCTGCTGAGGGTGCGCAGAAACGCCGGCAGGTTGAGCAGCAGGCCCAGGTCGATGAAGAAGATCGGGATGAACAGGGCCGCACCCACGAAGATCACCTGTTCCTTCACCCGCCCTTCTGGCAGCACGCCATTCACCGCCAGGCCTGCCAGAAAGGCCCCCACGATCTTCTCCACCCCCGCCAGCTCCGCCCCCAGAGAAGCGAGGAACAGGGCCAGCAGCACGGCCACGAACAGCTGGCTGTCGTTGTTCACGCTGCGCTGCACCAGCGGCCGCCCCAGCTGGTGGATCAGCACCACCACCAGGGCGCCGAAGATGGCCACCTTGAGCAGCAGGAACGCTGTGCCGGCGGCGCTCAGTTCTCCCCGCTGCAGACCCATGCACAGGGCCAGCACCAGCAGGGCGGCCAGGTCGGTGAGGATCGTGCCGCCGATGGCGACCACCACCGATTCCTCCCGCGCCTCCCCGTAGCTGCGCACGATCGGGTAGCCCAGGGGCGTGTGGGAGGCCAGGATCGAGCCGAGGAGCACGGAGCTCACCAGGGCGTAGCCGAAGCTCAGGCCCAGCAAAAGCCCGGCGACCATCGGCAAGGTGAAGGTGAGCAGGCCGAAGCGCAAGGAGCGCTGGCGGATCCGGGCGAACTCAGCCAGATCGATCTCCAGCCCGGCAATGAACAGCAGGTAGACCACCCCCACATCGGAGAGCAGGCCCACCGTCTCGCTCCCCTCCTGCAGCCAGCCGAGGGCGTGGGGGCCGAGGAGCACACCGGCGGCCAGGAGGCCCACCAGATCCGGCAGCCCCAGGCGCCGCGCCACGGGTGGCACCAGCGCACTGAGCCCGAGCAGCAGGGCAAAGACCGCCAGGGGATTTTCGGCGAGAAAGGGGGGCACGCAGGGCCGACGGATGCCGACAGCTTGGCGGCGGGGGCTGCGCTTGGCTGCCTTCAGTCCAGGCCGTTCCAGCCGGCCAGGTGGGCGGCGGCGCTGGAGCGGGCGAGGGCCCGGGCCATGGGCAGCGCCGGCTCAAGCCGCTCCGAGCTGAAGGGGGGCAGGGGGCGGCTGCGCAGCCAGGCCCCCCAGCGGAATTCATGGAATGGAATCAGCGGAGCGGCCTGCACCACCCCCTCGCGCTTCAGCTTCCACACCAGGCTGCGGTAGGGGTCGTCCTGCAGGCCCAGCAGGGTGGCGGGCAGGGCGTGGGGGGAGAGGGGGCCAAGGCCGCGACCGTCATAGAGGTAAAGCCAGCCCCGCCGGTGCAGTTCGGCGAGCACGGCCTCCGGCTCGGCCTCCGGCAGATCCAGGGCCACATAGCCGAAGGCGGTGGCCTCCGGCAGCAGCTCCAGCAGGGCCCGCAACCGGTGGTGCCGGTCGACCATCCAGAGGGAGCCGTCGCCGCCGCGCACGAGGGGCACGGGCTTGGATCCGAGGTATTGGCGGCGTTCCCGGTTGCTCTCGGCCTGGAAGTCGGCCTGGCGGCTGCGCACCTCGGCCAGGCCGATGCACAGCTGGGTGGGACGCAGCCTGGCGACCGGCACCTCGAGCAGGGGCTGTTCCGGCGGGGGCGGCGGCAGGGGTTGGAAGGGGGGAAGGCGTAGGGCCATCCCCCCATCCTCGCCTGTTCCCCGGGCCCGGCGCCGGACTGGCGGAATAGGGTCGGGGCCGGTGCTTACGGTCATGAGTTCGCCTGCCACTTCCGTGCCCCTGGAGGGGGCCCATGGACCCATCGGGGTTCTGGTCTGCGGTCACGGCAGCCGCAACCGCCTGGCGGTGGAGGAATTTGCCCGGCTGGCCCAGTCCCTGCGCGAGCGGCTGGCGCCCCTGCCGGTGGAGCAGGGCTACCTGGAATTCGCCCGGCCGATCCTGCGCGATGGCCTCGAGGCCCTGCGCCAGCGCGGGGTGCGCCACATCCTGGCGGTGCCGGCGATGTTGTTCGCCGCCGGCCACGCCAAGAACGACATCCCCTCGGTGCTCAACACCTATGCGGCCGAGACCGGGCTGCGGGTCGACTACGGACGTGAGCTGGGCGTGGATCTCAAGATGATCCAGGCGGCGGGGGCCCGCATCCGCGACACCCTCGACCAGGCCGATCGCCGCGATGCCGCCGCCGGGCGCCCGCCGCTCTCCCGGCACGACACCCTGCTGGTGGTGGTGGGCCGCGGTTCCTCCGACCCGGACGCCAACTCCAACGTGGCCAAGGTGACCCGGATGCTGGTGGAGGGCATGGGATTCGGCTGGGGTGAAACGGTGTATTCCGGCGTCACCTTTCCCCTGGTGGAGCCGGGTCTGCGCCATGTGGTGCGGCTGGGATACCGGCGGATCCTGGTCTTTCCCTACTTCCTGTTCTCCGGGGTGCTGGTGAGCCGCATCCGGCAGCACACCGAGCGGGTGGCGGCCGACCATCCCGATGTGGAGCTTCTGCCGGTCGACTATCTCGGCGACCATCCCCAGGTGCTCGACACCTTCGCGGAACGGGTGGCGGAGGTGGTGCGTGGCGACACCCAGATGAACTGCTCCCTGTGCAAGTACCGGGCCCAGGTGCTGGGCTTCGAGACGGAGGTGGGGGCCCCCCAGCACAGCCACCACCACCACGTGGAGGGCCTCACCGAGAGCTGCACTCTGTGTGAGCGGGAGTGCACCGGGGCCTGCCAGCCCGACGGCGTGCCGATCCCCCTCGGCCAGGGCCACCACCACGACCACCACCACCACGATCACGCCCACGGGGAGCACCACCATCCGCCCTATCCCCAGGCCGACCACCCCCTGGGCCCGATCAGCCTGCGGGGGGGCTCCTAGGGCCAGCCCTGCCGCGGTTCGCTGCACCTGTTCAGGCGTCTCGTGAGCTCCGCGTCTCTCGAGACTGGCCACTGATCAGCAGAAGTGATCGCTGCTGGCTTTCCCCGGCTCCGGTGCGTTTTCCCCGGGAGCGGCGGGTGTTTTCCCCAGGGCGGAGCGGCGCGGGCCCCTGGGGACCGTGGGGCTGGGGAAAGTCCGGATTCGTTCATCCCTGCCTTGACAGGGGCCTGCCCCGCCGGCCCTGGCCAGGGGGCATCGCGGTGGCGGCGGCGCAGGCCAGCTGGGAGCGGCTGTCTCAGCCTGTCGTGGGTTGATTTCGCCTTCCGCGGTCTGCTTTGACGCCGGCCCATCACCTGTGGCGTACTGGGCCCCACCCCGCTCTCTGCTCCCTCCCATGCCCGCCGATCCCGTCGACCGCCCCGCCCCGGCCTTCACGGCCCTGCCGGCCTCAGGCGTTGCCGACCAGTCCGACGCCATCAGCCTGGAGGCGGAGGTGCCGGAGGTGCTCTTCGACGGCATGCGCCAGTTCATTGCGGAGCATCCCCAGTGGGACCAGTACCGCCTGATCACCTCGGCCCTGGCCAGCTTTCTCTTCCAGCACGGCTGCAAGGACGCCTGCGTGAATCAGCACTACCTGAACGGCCTGTTCCTGCGCTGAGGGGCGGGGCACGGGCAAAAAAAAAGCGGGGGAGCCATCCCCCGCCTGTGTTCTCCCTTGCCCGACCCGTTTAGAGGTCGCCCGCTGATTGTGCGGAGCCCTCGCCCAGGCGGTTGTGGCAACCGACACCAGCAGCGGCCAGGGGTCAGGGATGGCTGACAGGACCCGGCTCCAGCCGGTCCCCCTCCCCCCGCCGCAGCCGCTCAGCAGCTGCCTCGCAGGCCCGCCAGGTGATGGCCATCTGGGTGAGGGTGGGGCTTTGCCAGCCGGCACTGGGCCAGCAGGCACCATCCACCACCAGCAGGTTCGGGGCGCGCCAGCACTGGTTCCAGGCGTTCACCACCCCTCCGCTCTCGTTGGCGGCCATCGCCGCACCGCCCAGTTCGTGGATGTAGTAGCCAGGCGGCGGGGGGGAGGGGCGAGCGGCCCAGCTCTGGCGCACCCAGGGCTCCAGCAGCGGCAGCACGAACAGGTCCTCGAGGGGGCGGATGGTGCCACCGGCGGCCGCCACCACCGCCTGCATGCGGGCCTGCATGTGGGCCACCATCGCCGCCTCGTTCTCCCCCCAGGCCATGGCGATGTGGGGGGTGGGCAGGCCCCAGGCATCCCGCTGCCCGTGGTTGAGGGTCACCCGATTCTCCGGCCGGGGCAGCACCTCCCCATGACCGATCAGGAAGCCGCTGGCTTCCCCGGGATGGCGCTGCAGCAGCCCTGGGGGATCAAAACGCTGCAGGGCCGCCCACAGGCCGTAGCCCCGGCAGAAGCCCTCGCCATTCCCCTCCGCCAGGTTCACCGTGTTGGGGATGAAGCAACTGCCGGCACCGGAGAGCTCCTGGGACCCACTGACCGGCGGGCTGGCCGGCAGGGAGAAGAACCGGCTGCAGGAGATGTGATCCATCAGCCCTTTGCCCAGGCTGGCGGAGGGATCGATCAGCCCCCCGGGCTGCTCCCCTTCGCTGGAGTGCAGCAGCAGGCGCAGGCTCTCGATCGTGGAAGCGCAGAGCACCACCAGCGAGGCCTCCAGGCACCGGCGCTCTCCGCTGCGGCCATCGATCACCACCACGCCTGAGGCGCGGCTCTGGTCGGCCGTGAACAGCACGTGGCTCACCACGGCATGGCTGCGCAGCTCGGTGCGGCCGGTGGCCAGGGCCCGGGCCAGGCTGCTGCCCGGGCTGGCGCTGGCGGGCCAGCCCGGCCCGCGGCGCAGGGCGAAGCCGCGTGAATGGATGAACGGCAGGCCAAGCTCGCGGCGCACCACCGATCCCAGCTGGGCTTCCGCCGGGGTGAAGGGCAAGGGGGGGGCGTAGTCGCCATCGGGCAGCTGGGGAAGCCCATCGGCCTGGCCATGCACCCCCAGCCAGCGCTCCAGGCGGCTGTAGTAAGGGGCGAGATCGGCACTAGCGATCGGCCAGCAGGCACTGCGGCCCTCGCGCGCGCCGGCCTTGAATTCGTAGTCGCTCAGCCGCAGGGTGATGCCGCCCCAGGTGAGGCTCTTGCCCCCCACCTGCCGCCCCCGGCTCCAGAGAAAGGGCTGATCCACCGGCGTGGAGTAGGGGTTCCGGCGCTCGTCGGTGAACAGATCGGGGTTCTGCTTCCAGAAGCCGGGATGGTGACGCTGCAGGCGCTGTTTGCCGCTGCTCAGGTTCACCAGGCGGCGCAGGCTGTTGGCTGGCTCGCTGCCATAGGCCCGCTCCGGCGTCAGCTGGGGGCCGGCCTCCAGCACCAGCACCCGCAACCCTGCCTCCGCCAGCACCATGGCTGCGATGCCGCCAGTGGCGCCCGACCCCACCACGATGGCGTCGACGGCGCTGCCGTTGGTGTTGCTCACATCAGCCCCTCAATGTGCTGCCGCGTTGTTATCGGACACCCGTTTGTGATGGGACAACCGCACAAACAAAAACCCCGGCAGGTGATGCCGGGGTTTGAGAATTTGGTGGCGGGGGCGAGATTTGAACTCGCGACCTTCGGGTTATGAGCCCGACGAGCTACCAGGCTGCTCTACCCCGCGGCGTCTCCAGAATCATACCAGCCGGGTGTCGACCGCTACCTCTCGGCCGGCACCCCTGCCTTGCTTGCGTCCCTCAGTCGAAGCGCAGCTCACCGCGCACCTGCAGCTGCAGGTGGGGGGCCGGTTGCAGGAAACGCTGGCGCAGTTCTTCCAGGGTCATCGGCGTGAGCCAGTCGAGCTGCTCCAGCAGGTGCAGGGCCACGGCGTGCTTGGCGCGGGAGGCGCCGTCCTCCACTTTGATGGCCACCCCCAGGCCCTCGCCCACCCGGCTGAGGCACTGGATGCCCTCAGCCCCCCCCTTGCTGAGCACCTGGCCATGGCCCAGGCGCATCAGTTCCGTGTCGAAGCGGCCCTCGCCGGCCACCAGGTCCGGATGGCTCAGCATCGCCCGGCTGAGGCGTTCCAGGTCGGGCTGCTCCCCGGCCCCCAGATGGGCGTAGAGGAGGGCCATCTGGGCCAGCTGCAGCTGCACCGTGGGGGCGCCGCAGTCGTCGCGGGCGGTGACCAGTTCGGCGGCGGGCAGCCCCAGCAGCTCGCCGGTGCGCTTCATCACCTCCCGCTGCAGGGGGTGGTCGATCTGCAGGTAGCTCTCGCTGCTCCAGCCCAGGCGGCGGCAGGTGGCGAGAAAGGCGGCGTGCTTGCCCGAGCAGTTGTGCTCCAGCGGGCTGGTGCGCCCCTCGGGCACCGGGCACTGCAGCTGCTCGGCTTCCAGTTCCGCCGCCCAGAGCAGGCGGAAGGCCTCGCGAGCATGCATGGCCGTGCCGGCGTGGGAGGCGCAGGCGATGGCCAGGCCGCGGTCGCCGCTCTGGCCCTGGTCGGCACTGCCACTGGCCACGAACACCGTGGCCTGGAAGGGTTTCTGGGCCGAGCGGATGAAACTCAGCTGCTGGGGATCACCGGCGCGCATCAGCACCCGCCCGCGGGCATCGCACACCACGGCATGCACCCGATGCACCGATTCGCTGATGCCGTTGCGCAGCAGGCGCACCTCCAGCGGCGGAATGCCGGAGCGGCTCGGGGCACCGAAGCTGGAGGGGAGGCTCATGAACGCAGGCCGGGCGAAGGCACCCAGGGACCGGCCCCGGGCGGACTCAGAGAGCCTGGCAGAGCCCGGTGCCCAGCAGCATCAGGCCCGCGGCCATCACCAGGGCCCGCTGCAGGCGCTGGAGCACGGGGCGCACCTGGTGCTGGGCGATCAACAGGTCCTGCTGGCGCCAGCTGAGGGGTTTCTCCCACACCTGGCCGTCATACCAACCGGACTCCTCGTATTCCACCGTTTCACTCATCAGCCGCTGGTGAACCGTGCGCCAGCCCAGCCACTGGCGCACCAGCAGCAGGGCGGGCAGGGCCAGGGCGGCGACGGCGCCGGCCAGGGTGAGTTCCAGGGGGTGGTGGCGGAGCACCCAGCTGCCGCTGGCCACCAGCAGGGTGAGGGGGAAGGCCAGCAGCCAGCAGGCGAGCAGGGCCCTGGCCAGACCCCCGTCGCCACGGCTCGGCCAGGCGAAGAACCAGGAGTCGCGCAGCTCCTCGTATTGCTGCAAAGGCCTCTGGGCGGGGGGCACCGGACAGGGGCCACTGCTGGCGCCGGCGACATCCCCCATGGCTCAGGCGTTGGTGGCTGGGCTGGAGCCTAGGTAGCGCACCTGCTCACCGTGGCCCCAGAACGACTCGAGGTCGTAGTACTCCCGCTCACTGGGGGTGAGCACATGCACGATCACCTCGCCGTAGTCGAGCAGCACCCAGCGTCCTTCGCTCTGCCCCTCGCGCCGCAGGGGCAGGCGATCCAGCTCGATTTCCAGCTTGTCTTCCACCGAGCGGGCGATGGCGCGCACCTGCACGTCGGAGAGGCCACTGCAGATCACGAACCAGTCGGCCAGAGAACTCACCTCATCGACCCGGATCAGGCGGATGTCGACGGCCTTGCGGTCATCACAGGCCTCGGCCGCCAGCCGGGCCATCGCCTCGGTGCGGGGATCGGGGTGGGTGCCCACCGGGGCATCAGCCATAGACGTTCTCGCTGGTGACGGATTGACGGGAGCCCTGTTGCTGGGCCATTTCGGCCCGGGCCTTGCCTGCACTCTTGCGCAGGGCCTCCAGGCGGTCGTCGTAGAAGGAGCGTTTCTTCTTCTTGCGGGTCTGCTCCGCCAGCTCCTTGAGGGCTCCCCCCAGGCTCTTATAGGCATTGGGGAGGGTGTAGCCGAACCGGCAGGCCAGGTCGATCGCCCGCTCATCGGCGGCGACGGCATCGGCCAGGCGCTTCTCGGAGTTGTTCTTGAGGAAGAGGCGGTAGCCGGCGAAACCCGAGAGCCCCAGGGCCATCACCAACAGCAGGCCGTCCTGCACCCAGAGCTCACCGATGGCACCGCCGAGGCCGATGGCCAGGGCCGCCATCTCCCAGCCATCCCTGGGAACCGCATCGTTCTGAATCCGGCCCACTTCGTGCCAGAAGAGCAGATTGCGGTGGTCGATCGCCAGGGCATCCCACTTCTCCAGGTCGACCTGGATCTCGATCTCATCGCGGCCGATCTCTTCGATCGTGATCAGCGGCGGATCGACGGAGGCCGCCGCTTCCACGAACACCCAGCTCTGCATTTCCGGAGGCAGCAACCCCTTCAGGCGCTGGAGTTCACTCATGGAAAGCGCGATCACGTCAAAGTCCACGTTAGCCATCCCCCACCGTCTGACCGGTGGTTGTGGCACAGCGACGCGACAGGGCCCGTGAGAGGCTAGGCGGGTTTGGCCTGCCGCCCTCGCCCATGCCCCGTCGCACGGATCTGCGTCGCATCCTGCTGCTGGGTTCGGGACCGATCGTGATCGGCCAGGCCTGCGAATTCGACTACTCCGGCACCCAGGCCTGCAAGGCCCTGCGGGCCGAGGGTTTCGAGGTGGTGCTGGTGAACAGCAACCCGGCCTCGATCATGACCGATCCGGACATGGCGGATCGCACCTACATCGAGCCCCTCACCCCCGAGGTGGTGGCGCGGGTGATCGAGATCGAGAAGCCCGACGCCCTGCTGCCCACCATGGGCGGCCAGACCGCTCTGAACCTGGCGGTGGCCCTGGCCGAGAACGGCACCCTGGAAAGGCACGGGGTGGAGCTGATCGGCGCCAACCTGGCGGCGATCAAGAAAGCGGAAGACCGCCTCCTTTTCAAGGAGGCGATGGAGCGCATCGGCGTGGCCGTGTGCCCCTCCGGCATCGCCAACTCCATGGCCGAGGCGATGGCGGTGGGGGAGGCGATCGGCAGCTACCCGCGCATCATCCGGCCCGCCTTCACCCTGGGGGGCAGCGGCGGCGGCATCGCCTACAACCCCGAGGAGTTCGAGGCGATCTGCAAGAGCGGCCTGGAGGCCAGCCCCGTCTCCCAGATCCTGATCGAGCAGTCGCTGCTGGGCTGGAAGGAGTTCGAGCTGGAGGTGATGCGCGACACCGCCGACAACGTGGTGATCGTGTGCTCGATCGAGAACCTCGATCCGATGGGGGTGCACACCGGCGACTCGATCACCGTGGCGCCGGCCCAGACCCTCACCGACCGGGAATACCAGCGGCTGCGCGACCAGGCGATCGCCATCATCCGCGAGATCGGCGTGGATACCGGCGGCAGCAACATTCAGTTCGCGATCAACCCCGCCAACGGCGACGTGATCGTGATCGAGATGAATCCGCGGGTGAGCCGCAGCTCGGCCCTGGCCTCCAAGGCCACCGGCTTCCCGATCGCCAAGATCGCCGCCCGCCTGGCGGTGGGCTACACCCTCGACGAGATCGTCAACGACATCACCGGCGCCACGCCCGCCTGCTTCGAGCCCACGATCGATTACGTGGTCACGAAGATCCCCCGCTTCGCCTTCGAGAAGTTCCAGGGCAGCCCGGCGGTGCTCACCACCTCGATGAAATCGGTGGGGGAGGCGATGGCCATCGGCCGTTGCTTCGAAGAGTCGTTCCAGAAGGCCTTGCGTTCCCTGGAGACGGGCCATGCCGGCTGGGGGTGCGACCGCGCCGTTGGCGCCTGGGAGCCCATCGAGCTGGAGCGGGCCCTGCGCACCGCCACCCCGGAGCGGATCTTCGCCGTGCGCGCGGCCCTGCTGGAAGGCTGCAGCGATGCCGAGATCCATCGTCTCTCGGCGATCGATCCCTGGTTCCTGGCCAAGCTGCGCGGAATCGTGGAGGCTGAAGCACGACTGCTGCGCGGCCGCAGCCTGGCGGAGCTCGATGGCGAGGCGCTGCTGGAGCTCAAGCAGCTGGGCTTCTCCGACCGCCAGATCGCCTGGGTCACCGGCAGCGACGAGCTGGCCGTGCGCCGCCACCGCCAGGGTCTGGGCATCCGGGCCGTGTTCAAGACCGTGGACACCTGTGCGGCGGAATTCGCCTCGCGCACGCCTTACCACTACGCCACCTACGAGCGCCCCATGGAGCGGCTCAACGCCGCCGGCGTGCTGGAGCCGGTGCCGCCGGAGGACGAGGTGCAGCCCGAGTCGCGGCGCAAGGTAATGATCCTGGGCGGCGGTCCCAACCGCATCGGCCAGGGGATCGAATTCGACTACTGCTGTGTGCACGCCTCCTTCGCCCTGCGGGAGGCGGGTTTTGCCACGGTCATGGTGAACAGCAACCCGGAAACGGTGTCGACCGACTACGACACTTCCGACCGCCTCTATTTCGAGCCCCTCACCCTCGAGGACGTGCTCAATGTGATCGAGGCCGAGAAGCCGGAGGGGGTGATCGTGCAGTTCGGCGGCCAGACGCCGCTGAAGCTGGCGATTCCGCTGCTGCGCTGGCTGCAGGGGCCCGAGGGCCAGGCCACCGGCACCCGCATCTGGGGCACGTCGCCCGAGTCGATCGATACCGCGGAAGACCGGGAGCAGTTCGAGGCGATCCTGCGCCGGCTGGAGATCCGCCAGCCCCGCAACGGTCTGGCCCGCAGCGAGGCCGAGGCCCGCGCCGTGGCCGAGCGGGTGGGCTACCCGGTGGTGGTGCGCCCCAGCTATGTGCTGGGCGGCCGCGCCATGGAGGTGGTGTTCGACGAGACGGAGCTCAACCGCTACATGGCCGAGGCGGTGAACGTGGAGCCCGACCACCCGGTGCTGATCGATCAGTACCTCGAGAACGCCGTGGAGGTGGACGTGGATGCCCTGTGCGAAGCCACGGGTGCCGTGGTGATCGGCGGGGTGATGGAGCACATCGAGCCGGCCGGCATCCACTCGGGCGACTCGGCCTGCTGCCTGCCGGCCGTGAGCCTGGGGGAGGAGGCCCTGGCCACGATCCGCCAGTGGAGCCGCGATCTCGCCCTGGCCCTGGAGGTGCGGGGGCTGATCAACCTGCAGTTCGCCGTGCAGAAGGGCGAGGACGGCCTGGAGCGGGTGTTCATCATCGAAGCCAACCCCCGTGCCTCCCGCACGGTGCCGTTCGTGGCCAAGGCCACCGGCGTGCCCCTGGCGAAGCTGGCCAGCCGGGTGATGGCCGGCCAGACCCTGGCTGAGCTCGGCCTGACGGCCGAGCCGGTGCCGCCCCTGCAGACGGTGAAGGAGGCGGTGCTGCCCTTCAAGCGCTTCCCGGGCTCCGACACCCTGCTGGGTCCGGAGATGCGCAGCACCGGCGAGGTGATGGGCATCGCCGGCGGTTTCGGCATGGCCTTCGCCAAGGCGGAGCTGGCGGCCGGTGAAGCCCTGCCCACCGGCGGCACCGTGTTTCTCTCCACCCACGACCGCGACAAGGCGGGCCTGGTGCCGGTGGCCCGGCGTCTGGCGGAGGAGGGCTTCAGCCTGACGGCCACCAGCGGCACCGCTGCTGCCCTGGCCGCGTCAGGTCTCAGCGTGGAGCCGGTGCTTAAGGTGCACGAGGGCCGGCCCAACATCGAGGACGCCATCCGCTCCGGACGCATCCAGCTGATCATCAACACGCCGATCGGCCGCCAGGCGGCGCACGACGACAAGTACCTGCGCCGCGCCGCCCTCGACTACGCGGTGCCCACGGTCACCACCCTGGCCGGGGCCCGTGCCGCCGTGGAGGCGATCGCGGCCCTGCAGGCCCACCAGCTGCCGGTGCATGCCCTGCAGGACATCCATTCCTAACGTGGGCCGATGGCCCTTCTGCTTGAGAATCTGCCCCCGGAGCTGCGCCCAGCCCTGGCATCGGTCCTCCAAACGGTGGTTGACCGACTGCAGCCTCAGGGCCTCTGGCTCTTTGGCAGCTGGGCGCGAGGCACCCAGAGTGCCCATTCCGATATCGACCTGTTGATCGAGGGATTGGAGGGCGTGCCGGTTCTCCAGGCCTATGACCAGGCCCTCTCTGCCATCGCCGATTCACCCCTGCCGCTGCAACCGCTGCTCGCCGCACCATCGCTGTTGGCCCGCCATGGGGATTCCCCCTTCTGGCGTTCCGTGAAGGCGGAAGCCAAACCGCTCCTGGCCGGCTCACGCTTTCCATGAGCCTTGAAGCCGCCCACGCGCGTGCGCTGCTCTGGTGGCGACAGGCGGATGCGGACCTGCGCGCGGCCCGGGTGCTGGCCGAGGCCGGTGAGTGGAGCCACAGCTGCTTCCAGGCCCAGCAGGCTGCCGAGAAAGCCCTGAAGGCGCTCCTCGCCGATCGGGATCAGGACCTGCGCAGCCATTCCCTCGCGGCTCTGCTCCGGGCGCTCGGGGGCGAGGCGCCGCATCAGTGGGCCGCCCAGGCCCGCACCCTCGACAAGCTCTATGCCCCGACCCGGTATCCCGACGCGCTGGGCGATGCGGCACCGATGGATGTCTTCGGCCCCGAGGATGCCGCTGAGGCAATGCATGCCGCGACAGCCTTTCTTGACTGGGCGGCCGCCACGCTCCGGCCCCTAACGTGAGGCCTCGCCATGCCTGAGCCGTGACCGTAGCCGCCAGCTCCACCGCCACTCCAACCGTGATCGCCCCCGGCAGCGACTGCACCGCCGCGTTCCGGGCGGCCTATGAGAACCGCTACACCTGGGAACCGGGGTTCGGCGGCTACCGCGGGCGCTGCGTGTGGGAGCAGGCCGGGGCCGCTGGTGAGGGCGATCGGCGTGTGGAGGGCAGCTTTGTGGTGGGTGCCGACCTGAAAGCCCAGGTGGAGGGCGTCGAGGATCAGGAGGTGCACAAGGCGATCGCCTCCCAGCTCTGGGAGGTGGCGATCCACCGTGTGCGCCGCAGTTTCGAGCAGACCCACGGCGAGAACACCTTCACCGCCGGTGATACCGATGCGGTGGGCACCGAGGTGATCGTGGGCGGCAAGAACACCGGCGACCGCTACCGCATCAACTGCACGGTGGTGACGATCTCCACCGAGAGCACCACCGACACCGGCAGCGGCTACCTCAGCCGCAGCTACACCAGCCAGTACGCCGATCCCGCCACGGGTGAGTCCCGCGGGGGCCAGAGCCGCTTCACCGACACCTTCGTGCCCCTCACCGAGAGCGGTCCCTGGGTGCTCAGCGAGCGGCTGGTGGAGACCGAGACCTTCGCCGACACCCCGGCCGGCCGGCAGGTGTTCCGTTTCGAAGATCTCCAGCCGCTGGTCTGAGGCTGGCCGCGGGGCCGTTCCCGTGACACCATCGGCGCCAATT
>Ga0194118_10002861_pt1 | contig 21072 bp, 19 predicted proteins | sample TA2MahsurfametaG_2_FD_148662 | JGI IMG/M metagenome (GOLD analysis project Ga0194118, IMG submission 148662) | Freshwater microbial communities from Lake Tanganyika, Tanzania - TA2015013 Mahale N5 surface | ecosystem: Environmental > Aquatic > Freshwater > Lake | place: Tanzania: Lake...
TCCCGTAACGGGGGCAGTCCAGATGCCGGGGCCGCTCCCGTCAAGCGTAGGCGAATGCGAGCGCCGCATCGCGCCAAGCGCTTTCCGAGGGCGGCCCAATCTGATCCGGAGGTATGCATGATCCCAGCCCGCTTTGACTACCACCAGCCACGGTCGGTTGGTGAGGCGGTTGCCCTGCTGCAGCGCTACGGAACCGAAGCCAAGGTGCTTGCCGGCGGCCACAGCCTGCTGCCGATGATGAAGCTGCGTTTTGCGCAACCACAGCATCTGGTCGACATCAACCGCATCGATGCACTACGCGGAATACGGCTGGAGGCTGATACGGTGGTCATCGGCGCCATGACGGTGGAGAACGACCTGATTGACTCAGCGGTACTTCAGCGGGAAGTGCCCCTCCTCGCCGAAGCCCCCAAACTGATCGCGGATCCGCAAGTGCGCAACCGCGGCACGATCGGCGGCGATCTGGCGCACGGCGATCCAGGCAACGACCATCCGGCGCTTGCCCTGGTGTGCGATGCACACTTCGTGCTCGAGGGCCCGGCGGGTCGTCGTAGCGTGGCCGCAGGCGAGTTCTTTCTGGGGATTCTCACCACCCAGCTTGCCGAGGACGAGATCCTGGTGGAGATCCGGATTCCGCGATTTGCTCCCGGCACAGGATGGGCCTACGAAAAGCTCAAGCGCAAGACCGGCGACTGGGCCACGGCCGGCTGCGCGGTGGTGATGCGTCGCGAAGGCGATCGCATCGGTCACCTGCGGATCGGGCTCACCAACCTGGCTCCAGTGGCGCTGAGGGCCGAGAAGGCCGAAACGCTGCTCCTGGGCGGCGATCTCGGCAGCGCAAGGCTCGAAAGTGCCGTGGAAGCCGTGATGGCGGTTTGCGATCCCGCCGAGGATCTGCGCGGCGATGCCGAATACAAGACTGCGATGGCGGGCGAGATGCTCCGTCGCGCACTTCATCATGCCTGGGCGCGCTGCGCCTGAACTGGAGAACGTGCCATGGCCAAGAAACTCATCAGCGTGCAGGTCAACGGAAGGCGGCACGAAGCGGCCGTGGAGGCCCGCACCCTGCTGGTTCACTTCCTTCGTGAGGAACTCCAGCTCACCGGTACCCACATCGGTTGTGAGACCAGCCATTGTGGTGCCTGCACCGTGGACCTCGACGGTCGCTCGGTCAAGAGTTGCACCCACCTGGCGGTGCAGTGCGACGGGTCCGAGATCCTCACGGTGGAAGGGCTTGCGGTCAAGGGCGCGCTGCACGCAGTGCAGGAGGGCTTCTACCAGGAGCACGGCTTGCAGTGCGGCTTTTGCACCCCCGGCATGTTGATGCGCGCCTACCGCTTTCTTCAGGAGAACCCCGATCCGAGCGACGAGGAAATTCGCATGGGCATGAGCGGCAATCTGTGCCGCTGCACCGGATACCAGAACATCGTGAAGGCCGTGCAGCATGCGGCGCGCAAGATGCGCGAAACCGCCACCGTATGAAACAAGGGAGACCACGGTCATGAACGCACCCAGCAAGGAACTGGAAGCACGCGAACTCGCTCTGGCGGGCATGGGCGTGTCGCGCTTGCGCAAGGAAGACGCGCGCTTCATCCAGGGCAAGGGCAACTACGTCGACGATATCCGGCTGCCGGGCATGCTGCACATGGACATCGTGCGCGCGCCGATCGCGCACGGCCGGATCGTCCGCATCAGCAAGGAGGCTGCACTGGCGATTCCCGGGGTCCATGCAGTGCTCACGGCCGAGGACCTCAAGCCCCTCAAGTTGCACTGGATGCCCACGCTGGCGGGCGATGTTGCCGCAGTACTCGCCGACGAGAAAGTGCATTTCCAGATGCAGGAGGTCGCGGTGGTGATCGCCGACGATCGCTACAGCGCAGCCGACGGGGTGGAGGCGGTGGAAGTGAGCTACGAGGAGTTGCCGGTCGTGATCGATCCCTACCGGGCGCTCGAGGCCGACGCGCCGGTGCTGCGCGAGGATCTCGCAGGAAAGACCGAGGGAGCCCATGGCAAGAGGGAGCACCCCAACCACATCTTCACCTGGGAGGCCGGCGACCGCCACGCGACCGATGCGGTGTTCCAGGCAGCGCCGGTTGTGGTGCAACAGCACCTGCTCTATCCGCGGGTGCATCCTTGCCCGCTCGAGACCTGCGGATGCGTGGCGAGTTTCGACCCGGTGCGAGGCGAACTCACCACCTACATGACGAGTCAGGCTCCGCATGTGGTGCGCACCGTGGTGAGCCTGCTCTCAGGGATTCCGGAGTCGAAGGTACGGATCGTCAGCCCCGATATCGGCGGCGGCTTCGGTAACAAGGTCGGCGTCTACCCGGGGTATGTGTGCGCAATCGTGGCGTCGATCGTGCTGGGGCGCCCGGTGAAGTGGGTTGAGGATCGCATCGAGAACATCTCCTCCACCGCGTTCGCGCGCGATTACCACATGGACGGCGAACTCGCCGCCACCTCTGAAGGCCGGATTCTCGGGTTGCGGGTCAATGTGGTGGCCGACCATGGCGCTTTCGACGCGTGTGCCGACCCCACAAAGTTCCCGGCGGGCCTCTTCCACATCTGTTCCGGATCGTATGATCTTCAGGCTGCGTATTGCGCGGTCAAGGGTGTCTACACCAACAAGGCTCCTGGCGGAGTGGCCTACCGGTGTTCGTTTCGCGTGACCGAGGCGGTCTATCTGATCGAGCGGATGGTAGATGTGCTCGCGCAAAAACTCGGGATGGACAAGGCTGAGATCCGCGCGAGGAACTTCATCCGCAAGGAGCAGTTCCCCTACACCAGCGCGTTCGGTTTTGAGTACGACTCGGGCGACTACCACACTGCGCTTGCCAAGGTACTCGAGGCTGTCGACTATCCAGCGTTGCGGGCCGAGCAGGCGGCAAGGCGGGCCAACCCCCACAGTCCCACCCTCATGGGAATCGGGCTTGTCACCTTCACCGAGGTCGTGGGCGCAGGCCCCTCGAAGATGTGTGACATTCTCGGTGTGGGCATGTTCGACTCGTGCGAGATCCGGGTTCATCCAACCGGCAGTGCGATTGCGCGCATGGGCACGATCACCCAGGGGCAGGGGCATCAAACCACCTATGCCCAAATCATCGCTACCGAACTCGGGATTCCGAGCGAGGTCATTCAGGTGGAAGAGGGGGACACGTCCACCGCGCCCTACGGGCTTGGCACCTACGGTTCCCGCTCAACCCCGGTGGCAGGCGCTGCAATCGCGATGGCCGCCCGCAAGATCCACGCCAAGGCGCGCAGGATCGCTGCCCACTTGCTCGAAGTCGCCGAGGGCGATCTCGACTGGGAGGTCGATCGGTTCAAGGTGAAGGGCGACGATGCGCGCTACAAGACGATGCGCGACATTGCCTGGCAGGCCTACCATCAGCCGCCGGCGGGACTCGAACCAGGGCTCGAGGCTGTTCACTACTACGATCCCCCCAACTTCACCTATCCCTTCGGCATTTACCTGTGCGTCCTCGACATCGACCGCGCAACTGGCGAGTCGAAGGTGCGCCGCTTCTACGCGCTCGACGATTGCGGCACACGCATCAATCCGATGATCATCGAAGGGCAGATTCACGGAGGACTTACCGAGGGCTTTGCAGTGGCGATGGGCCAGCAGATGCCCTTCGACGCGCAGGGCAACCTGCTCGGAAATACGCTGATGGACTACTACCTGCCAACCGCAGTGGAGACTCCCCACTGGGAAACCGACCACACGGTCACGCCGAGTCCGCATCACCCGCTCGGAGCCAAGGGAGTGGCCGAATCGCCGCATGTGGGGTCGATCCCCACCTTTACCTCGGCAGTTGTGGATGCCTTTGCGCATAAGGGCGTCACGCACCTCGAGATGCCGCACACGTCGTTCCGGGTGTGGAAGGCGCTCAAGGAGCACGGACTTGCGCTCTGAAGCACGCGCCGTGAACCACGCGCCGTGAACTACGCGCTCTGAAACGTGCGCCTTGAACCCTGCGCCGTGAACCCCGCGCCGTGAACTGGTGCCGCAATCTGCTTGCCATGAAACCCGCATCGTGAATCCCGCTCCTTGAACCACGTCGATGGCTCGCTCAGGCAGGAGGGCGCGCACACCGTCCTGAGCGAAGAAGACCTGCAGTCGGGGCTTCGGCACTCCGGCTACCTCGCGGGCGCCGATCTCGTCACCACGGTCTGGCTGGCCGAACGCCTTCAGCGCCCTGTGCTCGTTGAGGGCGATGCGGGGGTTGGCAAGACCTCGCTTGCGCAGGCGCTCGCGCGCATGCTTGGCGCTCCACTCGTGCGCCTGCAGTGTTTCGAGGGGCTTGACATGGCGCAGGCCGCCTACGAGTGGAATTACAGCCGGCAACTGATGCGCATCCGTCTCGACGAACGCCATGGCAAGGTGCGCGAGACGGATGTTTTCCATCCTGACTACCTGCTCGAGCGCCCGCTCCTGCGGGCGATCCGCAGCGAGGCGCGCTGCGTCTTGCTGATCGACGAGATCGACCGGGCCGATGAACCCTTCGAGGCCTTTCTGCTCGAGGTGCTGTCGGAGTATCAGATCACGGTTCCGGAGTGGGGCACCTTGCGCGCCCTGCAGGTGCCCCTGGTGATCCTCACGAGCAACGGGTCGCGCGAGTTATCCGATGCGTTGCGCCGGCGCTGCCTGTACCACTGGCTCGACTATCCTGATTTCGCGCGGGAAGTAGCGATTGCGCAGTTTTCGGTTCCGGAAGCAGACCTCCGACTGGTCAGCGAGGCGGTTCAACTCGTCCAGCGCCTTCGGCGTGAGGATCTGCACAAGCCTCCCGGGATCGCCGAGTCGCTCGACTGGATCCGCGCGCTCCACGGGATGGGTTTTCGCACGCTGCCTGAGGATATGGATCGGCTGCTGCGAACGCTCTCGTGTCTGCTCAAGACCCGCGAGGACCGGTTTGCAGTGGATTCCCATCGGCTGCGGAGTCTGCATGAGCGCACCCGCTGATCCGGTTGCCCTGCCGAGCCTTCGGATCGTGCAGTTCGCAGGCATGTTGCGCGAACACGGGCTCCAGGTTGGTCCTGGCGAGCAGGCGGCAATGCTGCGCGTTGCCGAGTTGCTCAGGCTGCGTGGTGCGGGCGCCATCTCTGCGGCGTGGCGGGCCCTGACCTGCCGTCAGGCTGCGCACTGGCGGCAGTGGCCCGAACTCTTCGAGCGGTTCTGGTTTGCCCACCGCACGAAGGGCACGGTGAAACTCAGTGGCCATTCGCGCCCACGGCGAAGCCTGCAGGCACTGGTCGAGGACCACCATAAGCGACTGGAGGAGGGTGCTGCGCGACCGTCGACTGCGGCGCAGGGCTCAGCGGCGCATTCGAGTGCCTTGTCTGCGGCGCAGGCTCCGCAGGCCGACGACCCGTCCCGCGCGCAGGGTGGAGCTTCGCGGGTGGAGGCACTCCACGATCGGGAGGCGCAGTTTTGGCTGCCGAGGGAACTGGGCGAACTCAGCCGCCTTGCTGCCCAGATCACCCAACGGCTGCGTCCCCAACCAACCCGCCGTTGGCGTTCTGCAGCCAGAGGGCAACGGATCGACTTTCGGCACCTGTTCCGGTGCGGCATAACCGCGTCGAGTCTCTTGCCGGTGTGGAAGACCCCGAGACGGGTACCACCCCGGATCGTGATTGCGGTCGACGTGAGTCGCTCCATGGAGTCGCATGGCGCGTTCCTGCTGCGTGTCAGTCGAGCCTTTGCCAGGCAGTCCGGGGCGAGGGTCTATGTATTTCATACCCGCATTGCCGAGATCAGCCCGCTGCTGTTGAGCGACAGTCCACGCATCCAGGAAAAAGTCAACGCACTTGCCTCGGGCTTTGGCGGAGGCACCCGAATTGCTGCGTCGCTCGAGCGTTTCCTGCACGGCAACCACAGGCTTTCCGCGCCACGCGCCACCCGGCTGTGGATCCTGTCCGACGGTTTCGATACCGATGAACCGGCTGCGCTCGAGATGGTGTTGCGGGCCCTGCGAGGGCGTGGAGTGCGTCTTGACTGGTTTCATCCCACCCGTGCCGCGCCGCACGCGCAAGCCTTCCGCGCCGCAGCCCACCTCCTCGAACAGTGCCTGCCGCTTGCCAACCTTGCGGACTTGCGCGCACTCCGGGAGCGCATCGCGTGAGCCGCTTTCACTGGATCGAAGAGGCGAGCAGGTTGCACACCATCGGCGAACCCTTCGCGCTGGTGAGCGTCTTGCACTGCACGCCGCCCACCTCGGCCAAGGCGGGCGACAAGGCAATCATCACCGCCGACGGCCGGATCCGGGGCTGGATTGGCGGTGGTTGTGCGCAACCGGCAGTGATCAAGACAGTGCGGCAATGTCTGCGCGATGGTCAGCCACGCCGCATCCGGATCGCGCCGCGCGATGGCGCCGAACCGCAGGCGCTCGACGAGGTGCTCGAGTTTGGACTGATCTGCCATTCCGGCGGGGTACTGGAACTCTTTGTGGATCCTGTGCTTCCCGCCGCACGGCTGCTCGTGATCGGCGACTCGCCGGTCGCGCGGGCCCTCGTTGAACTTGCTCCGAGGCTCGGGTTCACACTGAATCTGATGGCCCATGGCGCCCTCGCCGAGGACTATCCGGATGCTGCCCGGGTTCTTTCGAGCGACCAGCCGGGGGCCTCGGTTCTCGCCGAGTTCAGGGGCAGCTACATCGTGGTGGCCACGCAGGGCCGACGCGAGCTCCAGGGCCTGGGTGCTGCGCTCGCGTTCGAGGCCAAGGGCATCTGGTTCGTGGCGAGTCGCCGCAAGGCTGCGGTACTCAAGGACCAACTGTGCGCAAGTGGCGCAAACCCGCAGCGGGTCGCAGCCATTGTTGCTCCGGCGGGTGAGCCGATCGGCGCAAAGACTCCCGAGGAGATTGCACTTGCCGTACTTGCCTCCGTGGTGGCGTCCCGCCGTGCCGCGGATTCGCCAGAGCTAACCCGGCCCCAGGGTCGCAGCATCCCTGGTACGCCGGACGATTCGCTACCGCCGCACGCCGCGGGTCTGGCGGGGCAGCCAAGGGAGAACTGAGCGATGGGTTGTCTTTTGAAGGGAGGGGGCGGGTTGCACAACCGGCTGGTGGTGGGCGCAGTGTTGCTTGCAGCCGGCGCGGCTTCGCGCATGGGACATCGTCCAAAGGGATTGCTCGAGTTGGGCGGTGTGCCCCTGATTCGCAGGCATCTGGTGGCGTTGTCGGGGGCAGGGGTCGACGAGGTTGTGGTTGTTCTCGGCCACCATGCCGGGCAGATGCGGCCGCTCGTCGAGAGCTTTCCCGTGACGGTCGTGGAGAACCCCCAGCCCGACGTCGACCAGAATGCCTCGTTGCGGCGCGGACTTGCTGCGCTCAGCGCGAAGCTCGACGCAGTGGTGATAGCCCTGGTCGATCAGCCGCTGATCGGTGCGGCAGATGTTCAGGACCTCATCGGCAGCTACAAGAAGCGGCCCGAGGGGACCGAGGTTGTGCAGCCAAGCGTGGATGGACAACCGGGCAACCCGGTGATCTTCAGCGCGGCCGTGCGCGATGCAATTCTCGAGGGCGAGGCGCGGCTTGGCTGCAGGCAATGGCAGCAGGCCAATCCCCACAGGGTGTATCGTTGGCCAACGGGCAACAGCCGTTATCGCATCGATGTGGATACCGAAGACGACATCGAGGAACTGGCGCGGCGCACCGGCCACCGGCTTCGATGGCCGGTGGTCTCGCGCGAGTTCTCGGTAAGCGACATGCACTGCGCGCAGTGCGAAAGGGCAGTCGTTGGCGCCATCCGGCGGCTCGATCCGCTGGCGCAGGTGGAGGTGGATCTTGCTGCGCAGCGTCTGCGCGTCGCATCGGGCGTGGATGCGCGGGTGATTCTCGATGCACTTCTGGACGAGGGCTTTGTGGCGCAACCAGCCCCCTGAACCGGCGGGCTCCGGAGCGTTATGGCGATGGAAATCCCAACGCCAGTCCGAACGCCACTACCAACGCTAGTCCTGACGCCAATCCCAGCGCCAGTTCAAACAAGCATCACGCGTCATGGTGAGTTGCCTGGCAACGGCAAGCGCCACAACGTCTCCGCCTGCGAGCGCGGCCAGGCCTGGGGCGAGGAGCAGTGGGTCGAACACTGGAAGGATATTGAAGCGCTCGAGCAGGGGCTGGTGTTGCATCACTTCGTCTTGCGGCGCCGTAGGGATCAGTTCAGCTTTACGCCGCCCTCGACGATCCTTTTCACGGCTGGTGGGTCGGTCTACCAGCAGCGCGAAAGGAGGTGGGCGTGCTTCAATGGCTAGGCAACCTCACGCTCTCGCGCAGCGACGAAGCGCTATCGGTAGCGCGCCAGATGCAACCGGCCGAGCGTGCGGCGCACCTGTGGCGATCCCCCTACGAAGACTCTTCCCACCACCGCTGAGGAAAACGCCCCTGAAGCCAGTCGATCAGGGTGGTGACTTTCGCGGGGACGAGGCGCGGCGAGGGGTAGACGGCGTGAATCTCCTGGGAGGGCAGGGTGTACTCACCGAGCACCGGCACAAGCATGCCACTTGCGAGCGCATCGTGCGCAACGTAGCAGGGGAGCGCTGCAATGCCCATGTCGGAGCGCGCAGCGAGCAGCAACGTGGAGAGATTGTTGGAGCGAAGCGGGCCACGGACGTCCACGATGCGGGCATGGCCGTCGCGTGCAGTGAAGGGCCAGCGTGCATCACCCTGCACCGTGCTGTAGACCAGCGCGTCATGCGCAACGAGCTCTTCGGGCGTGGAAGGCGTGCCGCGGCGCTGCAGGTAAGCGGGCGAGGCGGCAACGATCCAGGGGTTGAGTCCGAGGTAGCGCGCACCGAGAGCGGAGTCGGCGAGGCGACCCATGCGGATTGCAAGGTCCACACCCTGTTCCACGAGGTCCACATAGCGATCCTCGAAGCTCAGGTCGATCTGGATTTTCGGATGATCGCGCATGAATCGAAGGATCCTTGGCGCCATCACCCGACGTCCGAAGGCCACCGAGGTGCTGATCCGGATTGCGCCCTGCATTTGCGCTTGCATCAAGGCCACAACGGTGTCGGCTTCCTCGAAGTGATGCAGGATCAGACGGCATTTTTCGTAGAAGAGTGCGCCGATCTCGGTGGGCGACACACCGCGCGTTGAACGATGCAGAAGGCGTGCACCAATGCGCTTTTCCAATCGTGCGAGAACCTTGCTCGCGCTCGGTTGTCCGATACCGAGTTCGATCGCCGCGCGTGAGAAAGACCCCAGTTCCACGAGCCGGGTGAAAAGGCGCAGGCTGTGTATGCGATCCATCGGAACGATGATAAGGGTTCGGAGCCCTCACCATTCCACTGGGGAATGAGCGAAATGCTCGGGTCGGGGATTGCGGTGCGCTCGGTGCCCTGTCAAAGTGCTTTGGGAACATTTTTGGACGCGCCGGGGTGGCGGCCCGTTGTTTCTCGTCAGCGGGCGCCGCTCACAGGGTGGATCGGGCGATCCCGCAGGCACGCAGGTGTGTACTCAGCGGAAACTCAACAACGACTCAGGAGACGACAATGGCAAGAATGCAGGCAGTGATGGCAGCGGTCCGCGTGATGGAACTCGAAGGTGTCACCCAGGCTTTCGGGGTACCCGGTGCCGCGATCAACCCCCTCTACGCTGCGTTGCGGCAGCGCGAGTCGATCGGCCACATCCTTGCACGCCATGTTGAAGGCGCGTCACATATGGCCGAGGGCTACACCCGGGCCGCCGCAGGAAACATCGGGGTCTGCATCGGTACCTCAGGCCCAGCCGGCACCGACATGATCACTGGGCTCTACTCGGCAATCGCCGACTCGATCCCGATCCTTTGCATCACCGGTCAGGCACCCCGGGCAAGGCTTTACAAGGAGGATTTTCAGGCCATCGACATCGAGAGTATCGCCAAACCTGTCACCAAGATGGCGGTCACGGTACGTGAACCTGCGCTCGTGCCTCGGGTCTTCCAGCAAGCCTTCCACCTCATGCGCTCCGGAAGGCCCGGTCCAGTGCTGATCGACCTTCCGCTCGATGTGCAGCTGGCCGAGATCGAATTCGATCCGGATACCTATGCCCCGCTTCCGGTCTACAAGCCTTCGGCGACGCGCAAGCAGATCGACAAGGCGATCGACATGCTTCTGGCGAGCGAAAAGCCACTCATCGTGGCGGGTGGGGGAGTGATCAATGCCGACGCCTCGCAGCGACTGGTGGAACTTGCCGAAGTGCTCAATGTGCCGGTTATCCCCACACTGATGGGGTGGGGCAGTATTCCTGACGACCATCCCCTGATGGCCGGCATGTGCGGGCTGCAAACCAGCCATCGCTACGGCAACGCCACCATGCTTGCCTCCGATTTCGTCCTCGGGATCGGCAATCGCTGGGCCAACCGCCACACCGGGTCGATGGAGGTTTACACCCGCGGCCGTACCTTTGTGCATGTGGACATCGAACCAACCCAGATCGGGCGGGTCTTCATGCCCGACTATGGGATCGTGTCGGATGCTGGCGCAGCGCTCGAACTCCTTGTTGAGGCGGCACGGGAACGCAAGGCCGCCGGCAAGCTCAGGGACTACAGCGACTGGGCGTTCCGTTGTCAGGAACGCAAGCGTCTGATGCTGCGCAAGACGCACTACACCGACAAGCCAATCAAGCCAATGCGTGTGTACGAGGAGATGAACAAGGCATTCGCCCGCGACACGATCTACGTGACCACGATCGGGCTCTCGCAGATTGCCGCAGCGCAGTTCCTGCAGGTGTATGGGCCTCGCCAGTGGATCAACTGCGGCCAGGCCGGGCCGCTCGGCTGGACGATTCCAGCGGCCCTCGGAGTTGTGGCGGCCGATCCCACCCGCACTGTGGTGGGGATCGCTGGCGACTATGACTTCCAGTTTCTGATCGAAGAACTGGCAGTGGGTGCCCAGTTCCGGCTTCCCTACGTGCAGGTGCTTGTGAACAACAGCTACCTCGGCCTCATCCGGCAGGCCCAACGTAACTTCGACATGGATTTCCAGGTTCAACTCGCCTTCGAGAACCAGAATGTGGACGATCCGGAACTCAAGGGCTACGGGGTTGATCATCAGGCGGTTGTGATTGGACTCGGCTGCAAGGCACTCCGGGTGACCGATCCCGACCAGATCGCACGGGCGCTGCACGAAGCGCAGGGACTGGCGCAGAAATTCCGCGTCCCCGTCGTGGTGGAAGTGATCCTCGAGAAGGTCACCAACATCGCCATGGGTACCGAGATCGACAAGGTCAACGAGTTTGAGGCGATCGACTGCAGGCATCCCCAGGGACGCGAGGGTTTGGTCCTTGCGGGTCTCCTCGACTGATTCCGTTCCGACCAACCTGGGAGCGCCACGATGGCCCGCTTTGCAGCCAACCTCACGATGCTCTTCGGGGAAGTACCCTTCCTCGAGCGCTTTGCGCTTGCGGCGCAACACGGATTCAAGGCCGTGGAGTTTCTCTTTCCCTACCCCTATCCCGTCGAGCAGCTTGCGCAGGCGCTCGAGACGCACCGTCTCGAACTCGTTTTGCACAACCTGCCGGCCGGGAATTGGGATGCAGGCGAGCGCGGTATCGCCTGCCTGCCGGACCGGGTGGAGGAGTTTCGCGCGGGAGTAAGCCAGGCGATCGGCTACGCCACCCGCCTCGGTGTGCGTCAACTCAATTGCCTGGCAGGGAAGACCCCTGCAGATGCGGATCCCGCCCGGGTACATGCCACCCTTGTGAGCAACCTTCGCTACGCCGCAAGCCGCCTGGCCGAAGAGGGTATCCGGCTACTGATCGAACCGATCAACACCTACGATATCCCTGGGTTCCACCTCTCCCGAAGCAGCCAGGCGCTTGCGCTGATCGATGAGGTGGCATCGGAGAATCTCTGGCTCCAGTACGACATCTACCACATGCAGCGGATGGAAGGGGAACTCGCCGCCACGATGAAGGCGCAGTTGCACCGCATCGCACATGTACAGATCGCCGACAACCCCGGGCGCAACGAGCCCGGAACCGGGGAGATTCACTTCCCGTTTCTCTTTGCATGGCTTGACCGGATCGGGTACACCGGCTGGATCGCGTGCGAATACAAGCCGGCCTCAACGACTGCGGCAGGACTCGGCTGGCTCAACGGGCTTCACTGAGCCACCGTCCTGCATCGCGCTACCGTCCTGCATCGCACCACAGTGCTCCATCGCACCACAGTGCTCCATCGCGCCACAGTGCTCCATCGCGCCACAGTCTTGCACCAAGGCACAATCCTGCCTCGTCTTCTACCCAGGAACCGATCATGACCCCCACACCAAAGCTCGGCTTTATCGGACTTGGCATCATGGGTGCCCCGATGTGCGGGCACCTTCTCGCGGCCGGCTACCCGGTCAGCGTCCATACCCGTAGCAAGGTTCCACAGGCGATCGAAGAGGGTGGAGCGGTGGTCTGTTCGTCGCCCGCAGAGGTTGCGCGAGGGGCCGACATCGTCATCACCATGCTCCCCGACACCCCGGATGTTGAGCGGGTACTCTTTGGCGACTCCGGGGTGGCAGAGGGACTGAGCCCCGGCAAGGTTGTGATTGACATGAGTTCAATCTCCCCCATAGCGACCAGGGACTTTGCAAACCGGATCAACCAACACGGTTGCAGTTACCTCGATGCACCCGTCTCCGGCGGGGAAGTTGGCGCGCGCGGGGCAACGCTCACGATCATGGTGGGTGGGCCGCACGACACCTTCGAGCGGGTGAAGCCGATCTTCGAGCTCATGGGCAAGAACATCACGCTCGTGGGAGGTCAGGGAGATGGTCAGACGGCGAAGGTGGCCAATCAGATCATTGTGGCGCTCAACATCGAAGCGGTGGCCGAAGCGATGGTGTTCGCCGCCAAGGCGGGCGCAGACCCTGCAAAGGTGCGTCAGGCACTGATGGGCGGGTTCGCTTCGTCGCGGATCCTCGAAGTACACGGCGAACGCATGATCAAGCGCACCTTCAAGCCTGGCTTTCGTATCGAGTTGCATCAGAAGGATCTGAATCTCGCACTGCAGACGGCGCGGACTCTCGGGGTGTCGCTCCCCAACACCGCGACGGCGCAGGAACTTTTCAATGCCTGTGCAGCGCAAGGCGGCAAATCCTGGGATCACTCTGCCATGGTGTGCGCCCTTGAACGGATGGCCAACCTTGCAATTGGCGCCGACACTCCCTCGAGTTGAGCCGGCCCTGGAAGCCGGTCACGGGTTCGATCCAGGGCCACACATCGCGCGCGAAAATCCAGGCACCACGCTCATAGCGAGGGATCGCCCAGGACAGGTCGGCAATGTCATCAGGCCGCAGCAGAGCGCACTTGGGTCGTTCCGCAACCAGATCCGGTCGCTGCTCCCTCGCAAACGCTGTCGCGATGGGGCCGCAGCCCCAGGTGTAGACCTCACCCCCGGCATTGCGGAGATGCAGGGCAAGAGGTGCGAGGCAGTCGCTGTTTCGTCGGGCGACACAGACTTTCATCGCTTCGGAGGCAAAACGGCGCGCGGGCGCAGCGCCGAGGCTGTTGCCCGCGGCAACGACCAGCGCTGTGTTGGGGGTCATTGGTGCGTAGCGGCGGGGTGCTTCGCCGGGGAGCCTTCGGGGTGGGTGATCGTGGTGCCGCGTTGAGTATGCGGAAAGGTCCACAATGAGCGGTCACGCCATCAGGGGTATTCTTTGAGCCTGGGGTGGTCGTGCGAGCCTCGGCGTTTTCCGAGTCTCCGGCTACGGTCTTGCAGGTCTCTCGGCAACCCGTCTCCCGTCCAGTCTGTCTGCAAGGAATCGCTCTCGTGAACAAGAACCGTTTGTGTGAGGACCGCTTTGCGGCGTTGAAGTGGGCGAGCCCCTTGGGGCAGTACATCGTCATTGCGCTGGCCGGATGGCTGGGGCTGATGGGGGTGATGGGGCTGATGGGGGTGATGGCCAGCCCGGTTGCTTCGGCCTCGGAATTGCCTCTTCAATGGTCTTCCGAGGAACGCGCGCCCCGGCAAACGGGCAACACACTGACCGCGCAGGCTTCGGCCACAGTGCCCGCGCCCGCCACTGCCAGCATTTTTGCCATCACCCCCGGACTGGCCGCCACTCCGGTGCCAACCACCTCACCCGCATCCGCCACTGCCCCGGTATGGGCGACTGCCTCCCTATCAGACGCTTCGCCAGTGTCAACTGCGCCTTCTGGGGCGCCGCTCTGGGAAATCGGGGGCTTTGCACTCGGTGTCTCGCAGCAGGCCTATCCGGGTGCTGATCAGCAGGTGGATCGCCTGCTGCCCTTGCCCTTCGTGATCTACCGCGGCAGGTTCCTGCGGGCCGACAGGGAGACAACCGGGTTGCGTGCTATCAAGACCCCGCAGTACGAACTCGATTTCGGATTGGCAGCTTCGTTCGCAGCGCGATCCACCGAGATCGATGCGCGTCGCGGCATGCCCGAGTTGGGAACGCTGATCGAGTTCGGGCCCCGGCTCAAGATCAACCTTGGCGAAGGGCCAGGAGGTGGTCGTTGGCGGCTCGACTTGCCGGTGCGTGGTGTGTTCGATCTGAGCGATGGGGGAGCGCATCGCGGGGTGGCTTTCGAGCCCAGACTGCTCTGGCAGCAGCGTGTGTCACCCCAGTTTGCCTACACGGCCAGCCTGGGTGCGATCGTCGGCGACAAGCCGCTGGCGCGTACCTTCTATGGCGTGGACAATGCCTATGCGCTGGTCGGCCGACCTGCGTATACGGCAGAGGGCGGGCTGATGGCCTGGAGGCTTGCAACCTCGCTGAACTACAGTCTCACGCCGCAGTGGCGCCTCTTTGGGTTTGGGCGAGTCGATACTGTCGCGGGCGCTGCAAACGAAGACAGCCCGCTCGTGCGTCAGACCACCGGCGTGAGTGCAGGCTTTGGCGTGTTCTACATCTGGCTGCGCTCGGAGCGCGGAGCGGAGGACTGACCCATCATCCGTGTGCCGCTGTCGCTCGCCCCGGTCCCGGGCACCTCATGATCCCCGTGATCGATCTCGCCATGGCGACAGCGGGCGACTGCGGACTGCGCAATCGCATGCTTCGGCAGCTTGATCAGGCAGCCCGTGACCTCGGATTCATGCAGGTGCAAGGACATGGCATCAACCGGCGGGTGCTCGGCGCGCTCCAGGACGCGATGGACGGGTTCTTCAGCCTCCCGCTCCACGAAAAGCAACAGTGGTGCGCACCCTCGGCTGAAATCAACCGCGGCTACAGCGGCCCGCTGTCGGAGCGCTTGAGCTACAGCGCTGGCGTGCTGAGCGCTGCGGACCTCTTCGAGGCCTTCAACCTGGGTGCGTCATGGAAAGACTTCCCCGGCCTCGATCTTGACCCGCTCAGCTATCCGGAGAATATCTGGCCGAATGAGCCGGCGCATTTCAGGGCGGGTGTTGAAGCCTGGTTTGCAGAGGCCGGAGCACTTGCACGACGGCTCACCCGGCTCTTTGCGCTGGCGCTCGACCTCCCGGCAGACTACTTTGCGCCCTTCGAGGACCATTCGGTGGACGTCTTGCGGCTGAACCACTATGCGCTGCCGGCTGGGCCGATCGAGCTCGAACCCGGACAGATGGGTATGGGGGCGCACACTGACTTTGGCATGGTCACTGTGCTCTGGGCCGATCCAGTCTGGCCCGGGCTCCAGGTGCAGGGTGCCGACGGAGTCTGGATCGATGTGATTCCGCAGCCCGGCGCACTGCTGGTCAACCTCGGGGACCTCATGGCGCGTTGGACCAACGGCCGGTGGACTTCGAGCCTGCATCGTGTCCTGCCGCCGATCGATCAGGAGGGGCGTGTGAGCCGGCGTCGTTCGGCGGCATATTTTCACGATGGCAATGCCGATGCCACGATCAGCGCGCTGCCTGCTTGTTGTGGCTTCGGGATGCCGGCGCCGCTCGAACCCATCACGGTTGCGGAGCACTTGCGGCGCAAGCTCGCCGGGTCGCGCGCACTACAGGTCAATACTGCAGCCCAGGGCGAGTCGCAACGCATTCGGCGCGGCGAGGAAAGCAGGCAGGCTGGCAACGGACCCACAACGATCAACGATCCGAGAGAGTCTTCACAGCGGCTGCCCCATGTGCGGGCAGCGATCGACGATCCGGGAGAGTCTTCACAGCAGCTGTCCCATGTGCGGGCAGCGATCGACGGATCACAGGAGTCAAGGGGCTCCAGAGGGAGATTTCAATGACGCGACGGGTTGCGATTGTTGGTGCAGGGCTGATCGGTGGGTCGTGGGCGCATGTCTTTGCGCGCTCCGGATGGGAGGTGCGGATCTGGGATCCGGCACCTGAGCAGCGTGCTGCCGCTCTGGGGCGCATCCGCGACTCGCTGCATGAGCTCTCCCGTCACGGTCTCGTCGAGGATCCGCATTCCGCCGCGGCGCGGTTGCACTTTGCCGACACGCTCGAGGATGCACTTGAGGGTGCTGAACATGTTCAGGAAAGCGGTCCGGAAACGCTCGAGGCCAAGCGCGAGATCTTCGCGCGGCTCGATGCGGGCGCGTTGCCGGATGCGGTGATTGCCTCGTCCACTTCCGCGATCGTGGCGTCGGCCTTCACCGAAGGGCTCGCGGGACGCGAGCGGTGCCTCGTTGCGCACCCGGTGAATCCGCCGCATCTGGTACCGGTCGTGGAGCTCTGCGGGGCTCCATGGACCTCCCAGCGCACGCGGGTGAGAGCCCGCGAGGTGTTCGAAAGCGTGGGGCAGGTGCCGGTGGAAGTTCGGCGCGAGATCGATGGGTTCATTCTCAATCGGCTCCAGGCCGCGCTTCTCGGCGAAGCCTTCCGTCTGGTGCAGGAGGGCTATGTGAGCCCTGAGGACCTTGATCACACCGTGGCCGACGGTCTGGGCTTGCGTTGGGCCTTCATGGGCCCCTTCGAGACCATCGAGCTGAATGCTCCAGAAGGAATTCCCGATTACTGCCAGCGATACACGCCCTGGTTCAGGCGCTATGCGGCGAGTCATCCGTCTCCGTCGGTTTGGGACGAGCCGAAGTGGCGCGCGGTGGTCGAGCAGTGGCCTGAACGGCTCTCGTTTGAGGCGATCGCGCGGAAGACGCTCTGGCGCAACGAGCGGCTCGCCGCGCTTCGGGCCCACAAGCAATCGAAGGCTTCGGCGGAGAAGTCTTCGCAACGAGGCGGGGAAGGCAGGACACGCCCGGCGGACCCGCTACCGGAGAGTCCGAGCGCACGCAATTCAGGCGAGGCTCCGACGACGGATCCGCAGATTCGCTACGGGAACCCGCCCGGTGCTGGCCCCGCGCAGGGGCTTTACTCGAATGTCACGATCGTGCCCTCAGGCAGTACGGTGTACATCGCAGGTCAGTTGGCGGTTGCAAGCGACGGAAGCGTCGCGGGCCGCCATGACTTCGAAGTCCAGATGCGCCAGGTCTTTGCGAACCTTGGTGCGGTGCTCTCGGGCCTCGGGCTCACTTTCAACCATGTCGTCAAATTCACAACCTATCTGGTTCACGCGCAGGATATCGAGAAGTTCATGCGTGTTCGTGCTGAACTCTTTCCGCACTTGTTTCAGGGGCGACAATACCCACCGAATACGCTTCTCGTTGTCGATCGCCTCGTCAAGGAGGAGTTCCTCGTGGAAGTCGAAGCGGTTGCGACCGGGGAAGTTGGCGCTGCGATGCGGCAGCTCGGGGGGTGAAGCCGCCGACCTCGGCGGGGCGCGGTCGCCGGAGTCCGCGCTCGCGTTGCGCGATCGTCTCAGCCCACGAGCCCGGCAAGAGCCTGGCGGGCAGCCTCTTCAGCCTGTTCAACGATTCGCTCTTTCCAGCCATCGGTATCGGTGTAGAACGCATCGCGCATGCGCCGGCGGATGGTTTCCCTCTGCGGTGCGCCCTGCGCGGGGTTCTTGTGCAGCCAGTGGTCACCACGCAAGGCGCTGATCACCTCGGCCATCGGCTGTGTGCCATATTCCAGCGCAATCCCGGTGTGCTCGGCCTGCGGGCAGTCCCAGCCCACCGCCTGCCACATCAGTCCTTGCAGCAAGGCTGAACTCGAAGAGCCGTCGTAGATCGAAGTTACTTCCGGCCCCCACCACATGCGTGCCCGGGCAAGCGCCAGCGCATCGTTTCGACAGGCAAAGATGCGCTCGCCGTGACCACTTGGCCCCAGGCCCGTGTGCAGGTCGATCCACGCCAGCCGGCGGCAACGCGTGCCGTGCTGCCGCAGCACGCTGCGCAGCGCCCGATGGCTCCAGGTTGGCGAAGTGCCTCCGTAGAAGATGCCATCGGGATGGCGGTACTGCCCGCCGCTCAGCGCAGTCTGCAACCCCCGCTCGCCGTGTTGCGAAGCGTAGTCCGCAAGTCGCTTCGCCGCTTCCGGCGGATCCGGCCAGGTCTGCGGCAGGATCGCGTCGGCCAACGCGTCGTAGCCCGGATTTTCCGGCAGCGGTCGACGGAAGTCGTGCCAGTTGCGGTTGAGGTCTACGCCCTCGGACGTCACGCGACGCCAATAGGAAAATCCGTGCGGGTTGAGCGCGTGAACATAGAGGACGGCGCAGGTGCTTTCGCGCACTGCGGCGTGCCAGCCCGGATCGCGCAACAGTGCAATCTGTACCCCTGAACCGCAAAAGCCCTCAACGCCGTGGCAGGCGCTGGTCAGCAGCAGCAGGCCTGCTGCGTCGCAATGCCCCTCGAGCACGACGTCCATCGCAAGTTCCTCACCGTCGTGGCCGGGCAGCGGCTGCACATGTGACTGTACCGACAGGCCCGCCTGGGCGGTGGCGTCGAGGAACTGCTGCCGGGCTTCGGCGTAGGTTTGCGAGAAATGGCGTGCGGCATGCATGCGTGCGTCCTCTTGTGAGTCCCTGGAACCGCAGGGAGCGTCAATACAAGCGTGGCGCAGTGGTTCACAGGCGCGGGGCTGGCCTCACCACGCCGCCATGTGGCCGGACAGCAATTCGCCAGGTCGCTGCGGCTGGGTGTTTGAGGACCGGCACCATGAGGACCAGCACCATGAGGACCGTTCCCACGGGGAACGGCAAGACCGAAGAAATCTTTGTCAGTCGACGGTTGCACCGGAGATCTTCACAACCTTTCCCCACCTTTCGATCTCGGAGGCAAAGAAGCTCGTGGTCTGCTCCGGAGTGTTGAGCACCAGTTCAAATCCCTGATCCGTGAACCGTTGTACCACCTCGGGAGAGCGCATACCCTTGGTGATGTCTGCATGAAGCTTTGCGAGGATCTCTTTCGGTACGCCCTTTGGCGCCGCCACTGCCTGCCAGGATGTCACTTCGAACCCCGGCAGGCCGTTCTCGATCACCGTGGGAACATTGGGCAACTGTGGCATGCGCTCGGCCGAAGTAACTGCGAGAGCCTTCATCTTGCCAGCCCGGATGTAGGGCACAACCGTACCAAAATTCTGGAACGAGGCCTCGATCTGTCCGGCCATGATGTCGGTCTGGGCGGCAGCACCTCCACGGTAAGGAATGTGGACGCCGAAGGTGTTGGTCTGCTGCTTGAAGAGTTCGGCCGACAGGTGGTCGCTCGACCCCGAACCCGAAGAGCCATAGGAGATCTTTCCTGGATTCTTGCGCGCGTATTCGATGAATTCCTTCAATGTACTGGCCGGAAAGTTCGGCGGCGTAATCAGCACGTTCGGGGTTCGAACCACCACGGTGATCGGGTCGAAATCGCGCAGGACGTTGTAGCGCGGTGCCCGGTAGAGCCCCATGTTGATCGCGAACACGCCGATCGAGCCCACCATGATCGTGTAGCCGTCGGGAGCAGACTTGGCCAGCGCCTCGGCTGCAACCGAGCCATTTGCGCCTGGGCGGTTTTCGACGACAGCGGTGTAGCCGGCCTCCGTGAGCCTTTGCGCAACCGCCCGGGCGACGATGTCGCTCGTCCCGCCGGCCACAAAAGGCACGAGCACTTTCACGGGCTTGTTCGGATAGGCCTGTGCCAGCGCGACACCCGGCAACAGGGCGGCGAGAAGCACCCCAACAACCGACCTGGCCGTCAAACGCCGAGCGCTCGCGCCGGGATTGTCTGGCAATTTCACATCGATGCACTGCGAAATCATCATTGGTCTCCTCACTCTGTTTTCACCGAAGTGTAACGGCGGATCCTGAAGGGCAGCAAGAAGAGGTGCTTGGCGATCATCCGTGGCGGTCAAGCCCGCAAGCTCTTTCAGACCCCCCCACTGTAATCAGCATCCCGAGGTGCGAGCCTTCCACCAGCGTGGTGCCGCCGCCCATGAAGAAGTCGGCCACCTTCAGGTGCTTGAGTGCGCCTTTCTTCTGGTGGTTGGCGTAGTGGTTGTCCCACACCAGCCAGACAGGTCTTGGGGTGGTTCGGGTCGTTGAAGTCGACGGTTTCGAGGGCGACCGCCTTGCTCGCCCCGGTCAGCACCAAATCTGCGCAATCGAAGATGGCTTTCCAGCGCTTCGACATCGATCCAACCTGGCCGCTTGATGCGGTTGTGGGAAACCGGCAAGGTGATGACGGTGGTCGGCAGCCTGGCTTGAGCAGGCGCGGCGATCTGGATGACGTGGGTCGGTTCGCCATCGGGCAATTCCGTGCGCATTTGCAGTGGCTTTGCCGCCATTTCCCATTGGCCGATCTGGAGCGCGAGTTGCAGGACGCTTAGGTCTGGCGGTGGCTCCCGGGCGAGCGGGTCGATGTAGCGCAGGGAATGCCGCCCAGCCTGGGTAATCCAGGACGCAGCCGGGGGTGAAGGGCGGGGTTTGAGTTGCTGGCATCCGAGGCCTGCCTCAACTCCGAGCCGAACTCTGCAATGCCTTGAAGCCCCCGGCAACGAAGGGGACGAGGTGCGCAAGGACGAGTTCCGGATCTCTCGGTGTTGAACGCGGCAGATCCTGGAGGCGCTCCCATCGGTCTGTGCCCGCACTCACAAAGAGCATTGCCGACACCATGTAGAGGAATCCGTCGACGAGGCTGGCTTTTGACAGGTCCGGGAGGGTCCTGGCGAACTCCGCGAGATAGACGCGGGCGATACCGTCGGCATGCCGCTCGATCATGTCGGCACCCCGCGACGAGTTGGCGAGGCGGCCCATGAGTGCGGCGAAGTTGCGCCACCCTGGGTTGCCGTGGCTCGCTGCTTCCACGAATGGTCCGATGTAGTCGCGAATCAGGTGTGTGAGCGGGATTG
>Ga0194118_10002866_pt1 | contig 21046 bp, 30 predicted proteins | sample TA2MahsurfametaG_2_FD_148662 | JGI IMG/M metagenome (GOLD analysis project Ga0194118, IMG submission 148662) | Freshwater microbial communities from Lake Tanganyika, Tanzania - TA2015013 Mahale N5 surface | ecosystem: Environmental > Aquatic > Freshwater > Lake | place: Tanzania: Lake...
GTGGCGGCACAGATCAGGGCAACAAAGAGAATTTCCATAGCAATGGCGAGAGCGAAAGAGCAGATCGACTAGATCCTGAACATGAAGCAAGACCCAGTACACAGGCGCTATCGCCTGCACAAGTCAACCAAAGCTGACAGAGTCACCGCCGGATGTGACAATCACTACTCATTCAGTGGCCCGAATGATGCCCTTAACAGGCATCAGTACTCACCAAAACTACCATGTTCATCCTGAGCTGACATCGGTCATTCTTGCCAATCAGAATTCAAGCATTGCTCTGGTTACATGGAATATCTTGCCGTTGCAATGACCTGTTGGTGATCCGCCGTTGCAGCTGAACGCCTCACCTCCGCAGCGCACAGCGGGGGCGACGCTGATCGAGCCACAGGATCCGCTCAGCCTGATTGGCGTGGCCTGTACTGGCATGCGCTCAACCGCAATGGCTACTAAGGCCCCATTTCAGCGCAGACTTCTTCTTAAGGGCACCTCGAATAATCGGGATTCGCCGGCAATCGAACGACATTAAAAATGCCGCACCAGAAGCGGCGCATGGTGCATAGGCGCACCCCTATCTCATTTGACTCGGAAGCAAATTGCGAGCTCTGTTGTCAGTGCGTCGCAACTGCAGCGAGACTGGAAGTGCGCTGGAGATAGCGGAGGAAGTTGAAGGTGAGATTTTTGAGCCCCCACCAGGCTTCGGTTCTCGCCAGTCCAATTCTTCTGGTCATCTTTCCGCCCATCGACATTGTCATGCATCCAAAGACGTGCTCCACGCATGCTCTGATTGCGGATGTAATGCGATTAAGCTCTTTGGACGCTTCACTAAGCGGATTGTTGCGAGCTCCCTTTTCGTGAATCAGGCTTTCGAACCTGCCGAGGCTCAACAGATCCTCAAAGCATTCGCCTGAATAGGCCGAATCGGCCCAGACATAGTCATGCTCATTCTCGGGATCTAGGAGTTGCGGGAGCATCTGGCTGTCATGAATATTGGCAGGCGTCACTGCATATCGACGGATGAAGCCATGGTCGACATCGATACAGATACTGTTCTTGTAGCCGTAATGGTTGACTCCGTTCTTTTTGACCCAGCGTGCATCTAAGTCCTTCTGCTGCAGTCGATCTGCATTTTCATCCCAGCCCTCTGGAATCCTTCCTGCTTTGATTTCCTTGTTCTCGTCGCGGGTATTGCGCTGCTTTGGAACAGGGACAAGAGTGGCATCGATGATCTGACCGCCGCGAGCCTGCAGGCCCTGCGACCGCAGGTAAGCCTCGAACATCTCGAAGAGCTCCTCGATGACCTCCGCCTTTCGCAGTCTCTCTCTGAAGAAGGCGATCGTGGTTGCATCAGGAATGCTGTTCATCACGCCAAGCCCGACAAACTCTTCGAAGGAGCGCCTGTCATTGACCTGAAATTCAACCTCTTCATCGCTGAGATTGAACAACTGCTGAAGGATCAGCATCTTGAAGAGGATCAGCGGATTAATCCGCTTTCGCCCCGCGTTGCTCTTCCGGTCTTGCGCGTAGCCTTTCTCATGTAGTGGTCGAAATGACTCCCACGGGATCGCTTCTGGTAGCTGCATGAGTACCGGCTTTTTCTGCTGAAGCTTGGCGACTCTGTTCTGTTCGTCCCAGAAGCCTCTTTGACCCACAGCCTGAGCGAATCAGATGACTCATAATAGCGGGTTTCATCTGGCAATCACGCTCCATTCGGATTTTTCGAGGTGCCCTTAAGGCGTTGTTGAAAGTCAGAGAACCGTATCGATTACTGCGATCCACGACATTGCCAGGCCTTTCGATACAGGGATCGGTCACCCAGATCATTCCAGATCGCACCGCGTTCTGCAGGGATGCTCACGGCTCCATGCAATATCAAAACCAAGAGCGATGTCCGCGCGCATTCTGACCGTCGATCTGGACGACTCCATTCGTGAAGAACTACCGAATCGGTTGATCAGACTTGGGCACAGCGTCCTTACCGCAGATCATGTCGACGACGCTTTACGCCTGTTGCGCCTCACCTGCCCTCATCTGATCATCCTGGATGGTGAGATGTGGCTATACAGCCTGATGGCAGTACGCCAGCACTCCAATACACCGCTCATCCTTCTTAAATCCAATGACGAGGTCAGAGAACGCGTGAGCGCACTCCAGCTTGGTGCTGATGATGTTGTGATCAAACCCTTTAGCGTCAGGGAGCTGGAGGCACGGATCAGGGCGCTCCTAAGGCGAGTTAACCGCCACTCAGACGTCGTTATTGATCAGGATGAAGAGCGTTCTTCTCAGGGTTTAATCCTTGGAGATTTACATCTCTACTTCCAGCGTCGTCAAGCATTCCGCGGTCAGCAACGCATCAGGCTGACGGACCAAGAGATGAAGTTACTGGAGGTACTGATCAGCCACGCCGGTGAAAGACTCACTCGTCGAGAACTTGTGCAAACCGTCTGGGGGTATGACTCCGAATTCATCTCAATGCGCAGATTGGTTGATTCAGCCGTTTCACGCCTCAGAGCCAAGCTTGAGGTGGATCCGGACGATCCGGAATTGATTCTGACCATCCGCGGCGTGGGCTACATGTTTCGCCGAGTCCATCACGAGCCAGACGCCAACCCGGAGAACGGAGGCATTGGCGTTGCGGATCTGGAAGCCTGGCGCGCACGTCAATGGGGGCTTCCACCTCCGTAAGACCGCTGTTGCATCGACGCCCATGCGCTGTGTTTTCAGCCTACGCGTCGCGTTACCAACACCAATCCCACACAGTGCACGCCCAGCCCAGTCCGCCCATTGATGGTTCTGCCAATGTGGCTTGATGGAGCGCACTGACCTCTTGATCGCTGCCTTGGCATGCGGGGCAGCCGTGTCCACCTTGTTGGCCTGGATGTTTGCTGCCCTCAGCCAGTCACGTCAGTAGCAAGGACCCAGAGGCCTGCTTCTTTTTGGACTGACAGCCTGAGACCATCGCGACCACGAGATGACTTGTGGCATCAATAATCCGGTATGTCCGTCCGTCTGAGCAGGAGCGGACCTGTGCTTCTTGATACGCCCAGTACTCCTGAGCAGTGCGGCCTTTTTGCCGCCATCCATCGGGATGAAGACATTCAATGATGAACATCGTCAAGGATTCTGATCTCTCTCTATCTAAGAGCTAGAGATGGCTAGATCGCGTCCATTCTCTGCAAGATTTTGGGATCACGATCTTCACCCCTCCTTAACGGTCGTCATCAGCACAGAATCCCCCTCATGTCTTCACTTCAAAACCATAGTGCGCACGTTTGGTCATCTTGCTGTCAATCGGACAACAGCGACCGAGTTCACTCGCCAACGCTGTTTCCAGTACATCTCCACTATGCGCTGCGATCAGCCTGAAGTCGTGACCCGTGACTCTGCATCGCCGCCGGGCCGTTCGTTGGGCGTTCCAGATGGAATGACGGGCGACAACATCCACCCACAGACCCGTGAACGCATCACGCCGTTGAATGATGAGCATGCTCTTTGATCGCTGACTTCCTTGATGTTCACACTGAGGAGGCCGTTCTGCCGAAAACAATCAGTTCGCTTTGGGATCAATCCAGTCGACTGTATGCAGCGTTACCTTTCCCGTTCATTGTGAGCAGAAGCATATGCATGACAGCCGATTCAAGATCCCCGGTATCCCATCCCACCATCAGCATGATCAGCCAATGGCCCCATCGCTTGATGGGGTGTGCCCAAGCCGAACCACACCAGCACCTTGTCCGAGCCCATCAATGAAGTGCTCGCTGGATCGGTGGAGCGCGTCATCTTCCATAACCCCGCCAACGGGTTCTGCGTGTTGCGCATCAAGGCGCGCAGTCATCGCGAGCTGGTCACCGTGGTGGGTCATGCCGCAGAGATCAGCGCCGGTGAATGGATCACCGTCTCTGGTCAGTGGCACAACGACCGGGAACACGGTCTGCAATTCAAGGCCGCCTTTCTGCGTGCGTCTGCACCCACCACGGCCGAGGGGATCGAGAAGTACCTCGGCTCCGGGATGATCCGCGGGATCGGCCCCATTTATGCCGCCAAGTTGGTCAGCGTCTTCGGGTCGGAGGTGTTCGAGGTGATCGAGCAAGCCCCCGAACGCCTCCTGGAGGTACCTGGCATCGGCAAGGTGCGCGCCAGCCGCATCGCCCAGGCCTGGGCTGATCAGAAGGTGGTGCGCGAGATCATGGTCTTCCTGCACAGCCATGGCGTGGGCACCGCCCGGGCCGTGCGGATCTTCAAGACGTATGGCAACGACGCCGTGCAGGTGATGGCGGAGAACCCCTATCGCCTGGCGCGCGACATCCGCGGCATCGGCTTTCGCACGGCTGATGCCATCGCCAACCGCCTGGGCATTGCAGCCGATGCACGGATCCGCCTGCGCGCTGGCCTGCAATACGCCTTGCTGGAGGCCACCAATGACGGCCACTGCGGCCTGCCCACAGCCGAACTGCTCCAGCTGGCGACCGCACTGCTCACACGGGAGGAGGCCGGCGGCACGGTCATCACCCCGCAACCTGAGCAGCTGGTGGCTGCCCTGGACAACGAACTGGCTGATTCGGCTCTGATCGCCGATCAGCTCGGTGAGCAGCCTGCGATCTTTCTCGGCCACCTGCACCGCGGCGAGGCGAGCATCGCCGAGTCCCTCCTGACCCTGCGCGAGGGCCAACCGCCCTGGCAGCTCAGCGAACGCGGCGCCATCGACCCCGCCCGGGCCATCCCCTGGGTGGAGCAGCACCTGGCGATCAGCCTCGCTGCCAGCCAGCGCGCTGCGGTGGAGCAGGCCCTGGTCAGCAAGGTGCTGGTGATCACCGGTGGCCCGGGCGTGGGCAAGACCACCCTGATCAAGGCCATCCTCCAGATCTTGGCGGCACGGCGACTACGGATCCAACTCTGTGCTCCTACGGGCCGCGCCGCCAAGCGCATCAGCGAAACCACTGGATTGGAGGCGCGCACCATTCATCGTTTGCTGGAGTTCGATCCCGCTTCCCATGGCTTCCGCCGCAACGTGGACCTGCCGCTCGAGTGCGACCTGTTGGTGGTGGATGAAACGTCGATGGTCGATGTGCCGTTAATGGCGTCTCTCCTGGAAGCACTCCCGGAATCTGCTGCGCTCTTGCTGGTGGGTGATGTGGATCAGCTGCCCTCCGTTGGCCCAGGCCAGGTGCTCGGCGATCTGATCGCCAGTGGAGTGCTGCCGGTGGCGCGGCTCACCGAGGTGTTCCGTCAGGCCGCTGCCAGCCGCATCATCACCAGCGCCCATGCAGTGAACCAGGGCCGGATCCCGGATCTGCGACCGGCCGCCGACCCTGATCACTGCGATTTCTTCTTTGCTCCGGCTGAAACGGCCGAGCAGGCCGTTGCCCTGATCCTCAAGCTGGTGAGCGAGCGGATCCCGCAGCGCTTTGGCCTTGATCCGATCCAACAGGTGCAGGTGCTCTGCCCGATGGCCCGCGGTGGTTGCGGTAGCCGCGCTCTGAACGTGGAGCTCCAGCAACGGCTCAACCCCGATCCGCCTGAACAGGTGGAGCGCTTTGGCTGGCGCTTTGCACCGGGCGACAAGGTGATGCAGATCGCCAATGACTACGAGAAGGACGTCTTCAATGGTGATCTGGGCACAGTGGATGCGATCGACCCCGATGCCAGCGAACTTGCGGTGCTCTTCGACGGCCGCACTGTGCTCTATGGCTGGGGTGAACTCGACAATCTTGTTCCTGCTTACGCCTGCACCATCCACAAGAGCCAGGGCAGTGAATACCCGGCGGTGGTGATCCCGCTACTGACGCAGCACTACGCCATGTTGCAGCGCAATCTCGTGTACACCGGCATCACACGCGGGAAGCAGCTTGTGGTTCTGGTGGGTCAAAGCAAGGCCCTGGCGATGGCGGTCAAGAACCACTTGGGAAGCGGCCGCCACACACGGCTGCGGGAGCTCCTGAGCGGCTGAGACGCGCGCACATCGCCAACGCATCGGTGGCTACAGCCAGATGATCTCTTAGTAGCGGTTGCTACAAGAGCAGGGATGGGCGGCTCCGTACGGTCGCGCCACAACAAACGGATGCAGGAGTTAGATGGCTGCCGCTCTAAGAATCGGATTGGAAGAAGCGGCCCCGAGCCATTCTCATCAAGCCAGGACTGACCACGCTCATTACAACCAGGCCACAGCAGAAGGGCAGCCGGCTGTCGTGACGCAGGCTGCGCTGATCCCTCCGATGGGGATGGTGTCCTACAAGACCACCAGCTGTTGAGAGCGCTGCAAACGACGGCTCAGGTTTGCAACGCACAGAGCAGTGCTGAAGGCAGCCGGCAGGTGCGCCAGTCGCCATTGCCGGTGCACACCTCAACGCCGATCAAGGTGTTTGTGTCGCTGACTCCCGAGGCCAGCACCCAATCGATGGCGTCAGCGATCGCCTCATCCATGCTCTGGTACTCGCCATCGAGCTGCGCATGGGGTTCGCAGCAACCATCAATCAAGCGGTAGCGGCGCTCGACGCGCACATGGTGGCGCTGCACTTGAACCGTCGTGGCCGCCGCTGTCATCCCTGCCGATCCGCCCGTTGTCCAACCATCTTTGGCAGCTGGCACGGCACCGGTGGTGTTCGGCAACACTGTCTTAGGGATTGGCCGCGTGATGCATGGACCCACCTGGTGTGAGGCCCTTTGGTGTGTGGCTTCCGCAGGACACGATCCTGCGCACTCGCCGGCTGAGTGAGGCTCAGATCGCAGTGGAGGCGATCCGTCAACGCCATTGCGTGCTGCTCCAGCTGGAGGACGCCGAGCCAGCGGAGGTGCAGCGCATCGTGGACTTTGTTGCCGGCGCTATCAGTGCCCTCGATGGCCAGGTCGAGCGCATCAGGGACGCCACTGCTCTATTCAGCCCTGCTGGCGTCGGCGTCAGTCGCCGGTAATTTGATAAGAATTGTCGCGCTCGATACAAATCAGAACTTGTCCTCGAATGGGGGCTTGTGCAGGCTCAATCCAGCGTTGCGTAATCAAGCGTGACCTGCCCATTGCTCTCCCATGGCAGCCCCCACCTACACATCCTCATTGACCATCGGCGAGCTGGAAGCCAGCTTCCCGGTGTATTGCAAAGCACTGCGATTGCTGGTCCGTGATGGTGTGAGCGAAAACAAGGCACGCCGCACTGTTTGCTGGAACCGGCTTGAAACACTGCACGGTTGCCTGCCCCGCCAATATCGCGATCCTCACTTCATGTATGTCCTGTTCAAGCGCGACCTGAATCAGACGTGCGCGGGCTGACCTGATCCCAGTCCTGAGGGACAATCAACACCACTTGTCCTGCAGCGCTTGGCCCGTCTGGAAGCCATCCTCACGGGAGTGCCTGGCGAGCGGGAGCTGCGCCTGGTGCTCGAGCAGCTGGATCCAGGCAACGCTGGAACCTTCACCTGGCTGGATCAGCGCAATGCCTCCCTGGCCTTGATGCCAAGCAGCGCGGCTGCGCCCGTGCAGGTGTTGCTGGAGCTCAGGGGTCGCGGTGTGCTGGGCGTGTTGGTCACCAGCCGGGAAGGCATGGGCCGCGGGGCCCCACTGAGCCGTGGGGTGCTTGAGGGGCTGCTCCAGCGGTTGCAGCAGCTGTTGCCTGAGGGCGGGCTCCGTTACCGCTCTGATCGCGACGGCCCCCTGGAGCCGGTGGCGACCTCTCGGACGGGAGATCCCGCCTGAGCCCAGGCGCAGCGTTTGTGACGCTGCGTGACTGACACACTGCTTTTCGGCAAAGGCTGCATCCAAGGTGGGGTAGTTGCCTTGGCGCCATGCAGCAGCGTCCCGCCCCACGCCTCAGGGCCGCCTTGGAGCAGATCGGTGCCTGGGTGCTCGATCAACCGGTGCCTCCGCCGCTGGAGGGGCAGTGCTGCGATCGCCTCCGCCCGATGCAGATCCAGCGGGAGCTGCTTCACAGCCTGGACGCGAACGGCCTGGAGCCCAGCGCGGTGGTGGAGTGGCGCTGGGATGCCCACCAGGGCCACGTGAAGGGCTGGTTGTGGCAGGCGGGAGCGTTGCAGCGCTTTCGCTGGTGGCGCCATTCCGGGCAACTGAGCCTGCATGAACAGCTGCGCTGCATCAACGCCACGCCGCTGCATGCACTGAACTGAGGCCCTCTGTCCAGGGGGTTGGCGCCGCGTTCCTGCCGCTGATCGCGATTGCTTGCCGAGTGGCCCCGATTGATCAGCACCCCTGAAGACCCGCCCAACTCCCAGACAACAAGCACTTTTCCACAACTTTTCCACATGCGTCTGAGAACAGTCTCAAGCTGTCAACGGCATCTGCAGGAAGCCTTCCGGAAAAGTGTTCTCCCCTTGACAGATGCTCATCGCAGCGCTGAGAGGAGCCAGAGATCTGCCGACCAAAACGGCAAAACCGCTGCAGTGCAATCACTCCCGACATGCGACAGCTGTGGTCGCGCCCTAAGACCGCTCTTTGACGCGGCGGCCGCTTCCATGCGCTGATGGGTGGGTGAATGCGATGAGGTGTTGGTTGGCAGAAGTTCCTGATGCAATGGCCGCGCACGTGAGTGTGGAAAACCAGTTCCCGGCTGATTTATTCGATTCGATGGTGGGCTTCATTGAGCAGCACCCCCAGTGGGACCAATACCGGCTGATGCAATCAGCTCTGGCTGGCTTCCTGTTTCAGCAGGGCTGCCAGGACAGACCGGTGGTGCGCCACTACCTCGATGGCTTGTTCCGCAAGCCCGAGATCGCAGCGCACTGAGGCGCCCAGGCCGCCCAGTGCTGGCCATGCTCCCGAGCGATTTGGGTTCACTGACGCAGGGCCGGGATCACGCCCTGATCAGGTGATCATCAAGCCACTGACGCTGTGAATGGGATGGCCGCTTCTGGAGCAGAGATGGACAGCAGCGGCCTCGCCAATCTCGGGAGCTGGACGCTTCTGCAGCTGCGTGATCTGGCCAAGCGGATCGGCCTGGGTGGCTACAGCCGCATGGATAAATCCGGTCTGCTCGAGGCCGTGAGCCAGGCCCTGCCCAAGAGCACGCCCGCTGCCGTCGCCCTCGAGCAGGACGCAACTGCTTCCAGCGCCTTGCAACCGGCCGGCTCTGGAGCATCCGAACTCCCAAGCCACATCACCTTCCTACCCCGCGATCCCCAGTGGGCCTATGTGTTCTGGGAGATCAGCGCCAGCGATCAACAGCGCGCTGCAGAAGCCGGTGCCACACAGCTGGCGTTGCGGGTGGCCGATGTCACCGGTCTACCCCTGGGGGCAGCTCACGCCAACTCGCTGCAGGAGCTGGTGGTGAACCAAGGCGCACGGGAGTGGCATCTGCCGATGCCCCTCAGCGATCGCGACTACCGCGTGGAGCTGGGCTACCGCACCGCTGGCGGCGGCTGGTTCTCGTTGGCCACCTCCTCGGTGGCGCGCATGCCCGCGCAGGAGCCCGCGGCCGTGGTGGCCGATGCCTTTGTGCCCTTCTCACTCGAGGCGCCCGTGATGGCGCTGCCTGAGCCCGTGAGCAGCGGCGGTGTGGAGCACGAGCGTTTCTACCAACTGGCCACCGCCAGCGCTGTGCGTAGCCGCCGGGTGGGATCAGAGGTGCTGCACGAATGGGATCAGGATTCAACCCGCAGTGGCGGCCTCAACGATTCCGGCGCTGGCCTCTGGGCCAGCGGCCGCAGTGAATCGGGCAGCGGGATCGTGCAGCCGCGCTCCTTCTGGCTGGTGGCTGATGCCGAATTGATTGTGTACGGCGCCACCGAAGCCACGGCGACGCTGTCGATCGGTGAGCAACAGATCCCGCTGGAGAGCGATGGCACCTTCCGGGTGCATGTGCCCTTCCGTGATGGCGAGCAGCTCTATCCGATCAAAGCCGTGGCGGCGGATGGTGAGCAGAAGCGCTCGATCCGTCTGGAGTTTGAGCGCCGCACTCCTGCAGCACGGGTGAACCGTAAGGAAGATGCTGTGCTCGAGTGGTTCTGATCCATCAAGCGTGATCCAGCCATGACGCGAACGGGCGTGGTGCGTGGCCCTTTACCCCTGGTAGCTGCTTTAGCGCTCTCAGCCGCGCCCTTGGCCGCAGCCAACGGCCAGGAGGCACCAGCAAAGCTGGCGCCTATAGGCAGCCAAGAAGCTGCCCCGGCTTCTGCGGCTGGCGCAGGTGTCGCGGCGACAGCCACCCAGGCCCCGGCCGTTGATGCAACGGGTCTCAGTGAGAAGGAAAAGGCGTTGTTGCAGAAGATCAAGGCCCTCAAAGCCCCGCGCTGGCGCGCGTTTGGCGCCTGCCGCTACGACTGGGCTGGCTGGAAGTTGATGGCCGATGGCGTGCGCACCACCGCTGTGCAATGCGGGCCTGAGACGGAAGCGGCCACGGTTGGATCAGCCCCCGCAGCCAGCGTGGCTGTGCATTGCGACACGCTCAAACTGAGCGTTCGCAGTGGTGAGCAGCCCTGGAGCAGCTGGCGATTGCCCTACGCCGCCGCGGAATCGAAAGAGCGCGGCGGGGAAGACCTGATGGTGGCCAGCCTGTGCGCCAACGCCAAGCCGATCCCCAAACCACAACCAGCGCCGCCGCCAGCCGTCACCCCAGCCGCAAAGCCAGCGGCCAAGTCAACCGCCACACCGGCGAGCAAGAAACCAACAGCAACCTCAGCACAAAAGCCATCAGCCACCAAGCCCTGATCGCTTGCGGAAGTCAGCAAACCGAGAACAAGGCGCTCTTTCGAATTGCTTTAGATTTGTGATCTCCGCCCAGCGCTGTGGCCAAAACGCTCTCCCTGCTCAGCGCCTCAGCGTTGATGGGTTTCCTGATGCTGAAGGTGGCCTTGGCCAACGCCGGCTGAGGCGCGCGCAGCCAGCCAGCAAGCGTTTGTAACGTGATGTAACGACGCGGTTATGTCATGAACCAGCCCTCCCTCAGCCGGGAATTCACCATCGCCATGCAGGAGCGGGCGATCGAGAGCTGCGACGACATCGAGCAGCTGCGCTCCGTGGCCAAAACCCTGCTGCGCGCCTGGCAGATGCAGGCGTCCTTTACCGAGAACTACGCCGCCCAGCTGATGCACCTCACGCCTCCGCCGTTCTCACCCGCATCCCGCACGGCTGAGTAATCGCGTTCACGCCGCCTGATGGCGGCTGCTCACCAGCGTTCCGGTGCACTCGATCGGCAGCAACACTGAGCGGCCGGAGTTGTACCAAGCCTCCACCAGTGCCTGGCTGGAGCGCGGCGTGAGCCGACCGGCGAGCAGCCAGAGCTCGTCATGCAACACCTGCGTTTGATCCGGCGTGCCCACAGACCAAGGAGCCTCTGGATCCACCGAGAACTCCTCATGCAGCAGGAGCAGCCCCTCCAGAACGCAAGCAGCGTGTTCGGGCGTCATCGCAGGCAAGCAACGACCATCCAGACACGGCAGTCAGCGCTTGCGCAAGCCGTGGCCCGAACTCCTTCATGTCCGCGCTCAGGCTGCCTGCAGATCAGACCACTCCCGGGCCAGTGCCCTGGGGATCGCCCGCGGCTGGTAATCGCGCGGATCACTCGCGCCGTGACGCAGCACCGCATTCACCACCACAGCCGGACGTGAACTGCGGTTGATCGCACCGTGGGGGACTCCGGGGGGAATCCGCAGCCAGATCGGTTCATCGTCTCGCAGATGAATGCAACGCAGACGCCGGTCTTGCAACACGATCAAATCCAGACTGCCGCTGATCACCTGCAACTGATCGGTCTGAAAGCGGTGGCAAAACAGTTCACCACGGTCGCTATTGCGCACTTCTGCGATCAACGTTTCATCGCTGGCAAGCGGCTCGGAAAACAAGGCCGAGCCTGATGCGGTTGTACGCGCAGAGATCAGCTCGATCGAACGTGAAGTGCGCATGATCAAAAGGAAGTTTCATCAACTGTTGCAATTGCCCAGCCCATGAATTGTGCGTTTCACATCTTTTTGGGTGCTGCGTCAGCAGATCCTGGCAGCGCCTTTAGTCATCGCCATGGCTGCGATTCCAGAGCAGCCTTGGACGATTCAATGACTGAGGATCAGACCATGATCCAAACGTCTGTACTGCAGCCCGATCTACCCGACCGGCACGTTGGGGCTCGAGCGCCATGCGCTGGCGGAGATGATCCTGATCAAGCTGAGCCAGGAGTCTGCGTGCTCGGTCCTGCACGATCTGCTGATGGGTATAGCCTGATGATGCCCTAGAACAATCGCTCATACGCATCAGCAACAAGCACTGTTGGACTCTGTTGTCATCAAACGCACGTCACAGCTGCTGAGACTTCACCCACTCAGTGGCAGCCTTCTGCGTATGCCAGGCCTGGAGCAGTTGCTTCGCTAAGGCCTTCAGCTGCTCTGGATCCGCAGTGGCGTCAATCGCCCTGGAAAAGCGCTCCACCTCAAATTGTTGGCCCACGCTCAGTGCTTGCGTGCTCGACATGACAACACCAATGAAGAACGCGCCAACGTTATCGGCGGGAATCTGTTTCTTCGTAGCGAACACTACGCATTAAATGGATGTGGGCAAATCAACAGCGAAAGGGACGCTTCGATCAGGGAGATTAACTGGTCTGATCAGGCCCTTTAATCAGTCCTCTTCCGGTCCTCTTGCCATCGCCCACGGGGGTTCTCTATCAGCAATTCAACTGGCTCGTTGATGGCGGACTGTGGGCCTTGGATATTTCTGCCCCAATCGCCACAGCTCATTGCTGTTCTCGCCGGGCTCCACCGCTCGCAGGCGGCAGACCAGATTAAAAATGTCTTGGGCCGAGAGCTCGCCGTCCTCTTGCCATTTCAGGCTTGCGGCCTGGAGCGATCGCTGGGGGTCGTGCACGAACGGGTGAGCATGTGCACACAAGCTATGGGCATGATTCAGATTGCGTGAATCAACGCACACAACTATGTGTGGAAGATTTTCAAAAAATGTGCCTCGTGCTACCGGGATGGTCCGGCTCAGGTCTGTTCGGTAGCCGATGACTCACATGCGGTCATCGACTGGAGGTCCTGGAGAAGCATCACGAGTGCCATCCCCATCAACGCCAGCGCTGTACCTGTTTCTTCTCGCCCGGCGAGTTCGAGTGTTCTGGCGGCGGCCAGGTGCTGACTCCAACTCAGGCGCATGACATCAATTCAGCGTTCATGTGTCCTAGCGAATACAGCCAGGCAGCGCGTGACAGACGCGACTGTGTCACAAATGGTCACCGTTTGCGGCTGCTGACACGGCGCGCATTCGGTAGTCAAGGTGACGATCTCGAGCATGAAACGCCATAGCTTCCTTCTGTCCCATCGCATTCAACCGATGGCCCCGATCGAGCTCACCATGGCGCAAACGTTTGAGGTCGAGCGGCTCAAGCGCGATATCGAGGCCCAGAGCGATCCTGCTGCTCTGCGCGAGCTGGCCAAGGACCTCCTGAAAGCCTGGTTCAGCGAAAAGGCCCTGACCAATCAAGCAATCCAGGCTCAGATCAAGTGTTGATGCCAGGCCCGGATTGATCAGACACCACTGGCACCGAGCAACCCATGCTTCGTTTTTTCACCACACTCGCAGCGCTGTTGATCCTCAAGACCGCGATGGAACTGCTGTTGGCCTCCAGTTTGCTCAACGCGTCAGGGGCTTCTGAGACCTCGCCGGCGACGTTGTAGCGCAGCGTTGCCGACAAGACGTGATCACGCTGAACGATTGATCACAGTGCCCCGCCCCGGCGGGGCTTTTTCATCCCCGTGCCTGGATCCACTCCTGCAGCAGCTGCTCGGGATCCACGCCCTCGAGCAATGCATCGGAAACAGCCGCTACCCGACGCAGCTGGGGCACCTGGCTGCGGACCTGCGCGATGGCGTGGTCAGGGTCCATCGCCCGCACCGGCTGAATACTGCAGCGCTCCTGATCGCAGAAGAACACGGAAAACGCTGCCATGCCTGGGGCCTTGAGGGGAAATGGGGTGGGCTGCGGTGTGAGGAGTGCAGCCCGGCGCCGCCGAGAGGACAAACCAGGGGGTGATGACCACGCCTGGTCCGTGAAGCGAGCACCGCTCACTCATGGCTCAGGCGCAGAGCAACCGCAAGTGCATTGGACGCGTTTGACACGCTTTCTGGCATCAACCGCGACAGACATGGCCGGTTTCCGTAACGACGGCTACCACTAGAGAGCAGGACCGGTCCATAGGTTCCGCTCAAGAATCCGATCGTCATGCCAGCACCGTCGTGCACGCTTGAGAACAAGACGCTCACCGGGGAAGCCACCGCTGCAGGCGATGGCCTGCCGGTTCAGTTCAGCCAGGCCACAGCAGAAGGAGAACAGGCGATCTCGCTGCGACCCATGGCTCCGTTGCCCGCCGGGCAGATCTCTTACAGAACGATCACCTGGTAGCGAGACCAGTACCTCAAGCAACTGGTGAAGTGCAGCAGGTAGGAGGGCGGCACTACTCCGCTGTGAACCAGCTGTGCACCACGCCATCACTTGCTGCACCAGGGGTGATGACAACGGCCAACTGCTCATGATCGCGTCGGTAGTCGTACCGGCAAAAGCCCATGCCCGTGCCGGAGCAGGCGCTCAGGCTCGCCAGGTTGTTCCCGGCGCGTTCCCGCTCAAACGGCAGCGGCTCCTGCTCTGGCTGCGGTGACCAGCCAGCTACCAGAAGACGAGCATTCACAACGGCGATCGGTTCGTTAACCGCCAACGCAGGGGCTTCTGCGGGGTCGCCACCGGAGCGGACAGCTTGTGTGAGCGCCATTACGGCCACGGCTGCAGAGAGCCCGAATACAAGACGCCCCACCATCGCCTGGAGGCTGTCCCTGACGACATGGCCGCGTGCTCCTCGCATCGATTGGATTTCAGCAACAACACGCGAAGGCGAGGGTTGAGGCCAGGGTTGTTTTCAGATTGGCTCGAGAGCATCGAGCAGAGCCTGCAGAGGGGCAAATCGACCTGCAAACCGTGGTTGAACAGGTGAAGCCCACCGTGTTAATCGGGACGTCAACCGTGGCCGGAGCCTTCACACAAGCAGTCGTCGAAACAATGGCGCGCCATCGCGAGCGGCCGCTGATTCTGCCGCTCTCCCACCCTGTCAGGCGACAGCGAAAACTGGGCCAGAGGCGACACGAAAACTGCGCCACCCGATGGCCCTTTCCTCCAGCAGTGATGCCCGTCTGATCACAGCTGATCAGCCGAGGGTGGCGGATTCGCTCAGCGCCCATAGAGCAGGCCCGATAGCCTGTCTGGAGGGCGTGATGCAGACGCCGGAGGAGGTGGCGCTGCCGCGGCGCTGCACCTGCTGGTGCGCGTGCAACACGCGGTACAGGCTGCTCTCGGAGGCCAGATAGCGGCCCTGATCCGCCAGGTCGGGCACGATCTGCGCCGGCGGCAGTGCGGCGTACTGCGGCTGGTTGCACACGGCCAGGATCTCCTGGCGCTCCTGCTCGCTCAGGCGGTGCGGCACATGGCGAGCGCTGCCCTTACGGCGATCACCACCGCGGGAGCAATCGCCCTCCTCACAGGCCCCATCACAGGCTGCGAACTGGCGTCTCCAGCGCTGCAGCGTGCGCAGGCTGATCGCCATCCGCTCCGCCACACGCACCGCCGTGGCACCAGCTGCCACAGCGCCATCGAGGATCTCCAGCGCCCTCCGGCGATCCGCCGCGGAGGTCAGTCCTCCTCGACCTCTCCCCAGAGGGCCTGCATCTTTTTTGTCACCAGCAGCAGCGCCGCCGCCTCTGCCAGGGCTTTCTCCTTCTTGCGCAGCTCCTTCTGCAGCCGCTTGATCTCGCGCTGGTCCTGAGCGCGGAGCTTCTCCAGCTCCCTCTGTTCTCTCAGCGTCAGTACCGGCTTCTCATTGGCATCCTGCGATGCCTGCCGCCAGCGCTCCACCTGCTCCGGGTACAGGCCCCGCTCCCTGCAGTAGGCACTGAGCTCGGTGGCGTTCAGTCCAGCGGTCTCCAGCACCACCGTGAACTTGTCGGCAGCGCTCCAGCCCTCGGGGTCCTTCTGCGATGCCGGCACCACCTCCCCCTCCAGCCGCCAGCTCTTGCGCCAAGCGTAGAGAGTGCAGATGTGAATGCCCGTCTCCTCTGAAATCCGCGCCACGCTCTGACGAGCGGGCGGACTCATCCGCTTCCTGATGTCAGCTTTGACAGCCTCGCTGTAACGCCGCACTACTCATCTCCATACGCCCCCGCCGTGGTCCAAAGTACGGGCGACAACTTTCCTGACGGCGGGGGCCCATGCCCGCAGCGGCGATCAGGGGGCGATCTGCGCTGCAATTGGATCGTCCCAAGCCGCGGTGACGAGCCTGGGGTTTTGGCTTTGGTCCAGCCTGGGGGACGCCGGCGCTAAGAACTCGGTGATCTCTGCAGTCAGGCAGCTGGAGAGAGGTCCGCCTGGCCCTTGTGGATCGCCCAATCAGCTAACTCTTTGCCCCATCGTCGCGGTTCCAGCAGGGCCCCGTGCCAAGACTTCGTCCTGGGAGAAGAGTGAAAAGAAGTGGATCAGGTTGGCGACCGTGCCGCTCCAGCCAGTCTGGTGGCTGGCGCCAATGCCGGCTCCGTTGTCGCCGTGGAAGTATTCATAAAACAGCAGATGGTCTTGCCAGTGGGGATCAGACTGGAAGGTTTGCTGACTCCCGAAGACGGGTCTCAGCCCAGCTTCATTGCGCGTAAAGATCGAGACCAGCCTGTGCGCGAGATTCTCAGCGATTTCATAGAGGTTCGCCATCTGGCCACTGCCTGTGGGAAATTCCACCTTGAAGTCTTTTCCGTAATACGTAAAGGAGACAACCAAGGAGCGGATGATCAAGGCATTGACTGGCATCCAGATCGGTCCGCGCCAGTTGCTGTTGCCACCAAATAGCCCCGAATCAGACTCGGCAGGCAGGTATCGGACAACATATTCTTGCCAATTATGTACAAAGCGATAGGGCTCAGATTCGTATCGCTTTGAGATGGAGCGAATGCCATACTCACCCAAAAAATCATCAGGATCGAGCATGATCTTCAAAACGCGCCGGAGATTGTTTTCATTGAGAGCTGACATCATGTACCGGCTGGCATGACCCTCAAGCCTGACATCATGAAACGAACCACGATGATCTGGATATTTAGCCTGGAGCTGGCGTGCAATCCCCCAAAGGTCATACTGTTCTTTCGCATCTTTTTCGAACACTTGAACAGCGCACAATGGAATCAGGCCGACCATTGACCTTACCTTGAGACGCGTTGAGCTGCCGTCGCTTTTGCGAAGCACGTCATAAAAGAATCCATCCTCTTCGTCCCACATACTCGCACTCGCATTGCGATTGGTCATCGCATAAGCGATAGCGAGAAAATGCCGCATAAACTTGGCTGGATAGTCGCGATATGCGTCGTCTTGCTGTGCCAGCTCAACGGCGATTTGCCCCATGGTCTGCGCATAAAAGGCCATCCACGCCGTGCCATCCGCTTGCTCCAGGCTGCCACCCATCTCCGGGGATTCGGTGCGATCAAAGAGGCCGATGTTATCAAGACCGAGGAAACCACCCTGAAAAATGTTGTTGCCGTTGACATCTTTTCGATTCAGCCACCAAGTAAAGTTGATGAGAAGTTTGTGAAAACTTCTTTTCAGCCACTGATAATCACCTTTGCCGCTGAGTCGCTCGTCGGCCAAGTAGACGACATAGGTTGCCCAGGCATGCACGGGTGGATTCACGTCACCAAAGTTCCACTCGTAAGCAGGAATTTGCCCATTAGGGTGGAGGTATTGATTACTCAGCATCAAGCTGAGCTGTTGTTTGGCAAAACTGGGATCCAGCCAAACGAATGTGGTGGCGTGAAAGGCTAGATCCCAAGCCGCATACCAGGGGTATTCCCATTTATCGGGCATGGAGATGACATCACAGTTGTTCATGTGATGCCACTGCTGGTTCCTGAAACTCTGGGCATTGTTGTCACCCAGTGGATCAATGCCGCGCTGCTGGAGCCAAGGCGAGATGTCGTAGTTGTAGAACTGTTTTGACCACAGCATGCCTGCCATGGCTTGCCTAAACACAAGTTGTTGCTCGGTACTCAAGCCAGCTGGCATCACACAGGCGTAAAATGCCTCACAGTCCTGTTGCCTGCGCTCCAAGATCTGATCAAAGCCTTGAGCGGCATCGCTGGTATATGTTTCAGTTACTGATTGACTGAGCCGCAACCGGATTGTGCTGGAGGCATGAGCACCAATCGCGAGGTTGTAGATCGCCGCTGCTTTGGTGCCTTGCTCGGCTGGGTTCACCGCTGCTGTTTCGCCATGCACCACATAGCGGTTGATGCCGCATTTGGTGTATGGGGATTGGTTGGGTTGTTGGAACAGGCGCTCGGTGTTGGTTTCGTTGTCGGTAAAGACAAGCTCATCCGCGCCATGGCAGGTGAGGGTGAACATACCGAGCTCAGGGTGGGCCGCATCCAGCATGGCTGGGCCTGCTTCGCTGGACCGTCGGCTGATTAAGGGCTTAGGGCTGCTCCCGTCGGCCCACGTGTTGCGAAACCAGAGCGTAGGCAAAACAGCCAGCTTGACCGTTTGCGCGGAGCGGTTGTGCACCGTGATCTGGATCAGGAGATCCTCTGGGCCGGCTTTGGCGTATTGAACTTCAACATCGCAATACTCGTTATTGTCAAAGATCCCTGTATCGATCAGTTCATATTCTTGTTCGTATCGCGTTCTGGCTTTGTTGGTGGCGACGAGATCGTCGTATGGGTAAGCATTGAGTGGATATTTGTAGAGGTAACGCATGTAGGAATGCGTTGGGGTCGAATCCAGGTAGTAGTAGTATTCTTTAACGTCTTCTCCGTGGTTTCCTTCGCTATTGATGAGGCCAAACAAGCGCTCTTTAATGATCGGATCTTTGCCGTTCCAGAGGGCCAAGGCGAAGCAAAGCCGCTGGTGGTCATCGCTGATGCCGGCCAGGCCATCTTCACCCCATTGGTAGGCACGTGATCTGGCCTGATCGTGACTAAATGACTCCCAGGCATTGCCATCGGGGCTGTCGTCTTCTCGCACTGTGCCCCATTGCCGTTCGCTGAGATAGGGCCCCCACTTTCTCCATGGCTGTTGGCCTTGGTCAGCTTCCGCAAGCCGTTGGTGCTCAGGCGAAAGAGCTGTTGGGGCTTGCGTCTGAGAGTCCGCCATCGTGGGCCAGCGCTTCGCTGCATCTTGCCTGCACGCTACGACTGACCTTGGTTAGTTGGTTGTCCCAATGGGTGTTGTTGCCGATGGCCGATCACCAGCAAGAACAGGCTGATGGCACCAAGCAAGCCCACGATCAGAGCGACGCCCACCATGGTTCCCGCCAGCCCACTGGCGTAGGCCTCGCTCATCACCTGAATGGCGTTTGATCCTGCACCGCCAGGTTGGCTGAGCCTGCCTCCACTGAGGGCCTCCCGCAACAGGCTCTCGAGTTCGCGGCTCTGGATCGGGCTGGAGCCCAGCTGCAGCATGCGAGCGCGCAGGCTGGCGAACCCGAAGCCGTTCACCATCGCACCGCTAGAGGCAAACCCCAGGGCGAAGCCCAACTGCCCGGTGGTGGTGCGAAAGGCCGTTACCGAACCGAGCGAGCGCGCCGGAGCTTCCTGTACGAACAGCGCCGCCTGGGGAACGGAGATCAAGCCGAAGCCCATGCCCACCAGCACCAACGCGACGCCAAGCGAGCTGTAAGAACTCTCAGCGCGCACCAGCCCCAACAACAACAGTCCGATCACCAGGGATGCCATCCCTGCCGCCACCAGTTGTGTGGTGCGGCGGCCCGGCTGCATCACGCGCCCCGCGAGCACCACACCCACCCCTGCCGAGACGAGCAGGGGGAGCTGTGCCAGAGCCACCTGCCCCGTGCTGTAGCGCTGCACCAACTGCCAGAAATTGCTCGTTTGCAGTTGCACCACAGCCCAGGCGAAGTTGAAGGCAATCCCGCTCACGATCGCTGCCACAAAGCATCCGCGCCCATACAGCAACACCGGGAAGATCGGCTCCTGCCGCCGGCGCTCGATCAGCCCATGCAGCCCGAACAGCGCCACTCCTGTGAAGGTTGGTACCAGGAACTGGGGTGAGGTCACGCCGCTCACGGCATGGCTCACACCGCTTAGAACCAGCACCATCGCCCCACCGATGCTCACCAGGCCTCGCCAATCGGCTCTGAGCTCGTTGTTGGCGGGCATCTCCGGCAACAGCGATGGCAAGAACGCCAGGCAGAGCAGGGCGATCAGGGGCACCAATCCCAGGGCGAGGCGCCAGCTGCTGTCGGCCAACACCCCACCCAACAGTGAGCCGGCGAGGAAGGTGGCGAGGATCAGCAGATTCCACACTCCCAACGCCTTGCCCAGTTGTTGGGGTTGGCTCACGCAGCGCACAGCCGCAAACGACAGCACGAGCACACCGCCCACGGCGATGCCCGCCAGGGCTCGGCCCAGGAGAAACAGGGCTGCATGCGGCGCCGCCAGGGCGATGCCATCCCCGGCGATCGCCAACGCCAAGGCGGCCATCAACACTTGCTTGCGCCTGAAGCGATCGCCCAGAAAGCCCAGCAGCAGCACAGTGGCTGCCTGAGCCAAGGTGGAGATGCTTGCGGCCAGAGCCAACGTGGCGCCATGCATCTCTAGAGACTGACTTGCCTTCACCAGTGCGGTGTTAGCCACAACGGGATCGATCAATTGCAGGCTGGCGAGAACACCGAGGAAGGGCACCGCCAGCGGCCTGCTGCGTCGATCGCTCATGGTGTGGTTGGCGCTTGGTGACAGTCGGCCTCAATGTGATCGCTCTGGCGTGCGACCAGCAACAAAACCAGTCATGACGCTTCAGCAGATGACATCAAGTTCGGCTCACTCTCGCGGGGCCCTCTTGCTGCCAACGCAGTCGCGGGAGGATGCGCTGCGACAAGAACCAACGCCACACTTCCCTGCGGCGACAAGGCAATAGGTGATCACAACGTTGCTTGTAGCACTGGTCCCATTCAGCAAACAGTCACATCTGGTCAGATCCTGATCCAGGTTCAGTCACCCTTCGTCTGGCCGATCGGATTTGGCTGGTGACAGGTCAAGCAGCGCGGCTGCTCGCTTGCCTCCTCACACACCGCCTCAAACGCCATGACCGG
>Ga0194118_10002883_pt1 | contig 20931 bp, 18 predicted proteins | sample TA2MahsurfametaG_2_FD_148662 | JGI IMG/M metagenome (GOLD analysis project Ga0194118, IMG submission 148662) | Freshwater microbial communities from Lake Tanganyika, Tanzania - TA2015013 Mahale N5 surface | ecosystem: Environmental > Aquatic > Freshwater > Lake | place: Tanzania: Lake...
CGCTGCTCTTGGTTTTCATTTTTGGCATGAAAATTCGGTCCTTTTCGGACAGCTCCTTTATTGGACGATGACAGGTGGCAGCAAATTCACTGCGCTTGGATGCCTGAGCTCGCTTATTGTTGACAGGCAGATCAAGCCACCCGTCGATTGCTCCGCCTAGACCAGCGAAGCCCACAATTCTATCAAGGAAATCAGCGCCTTAGCAAGCCGGAAGAGTCTTATTTCTTCTTCTTGGGAGCGAGCACCATCACCATCTGCCGGCCTTCCATCTTGGGAAATTGCTCTACCTGGCCAAACGGCTCCAGATCCAGCTTCAGGCGCTCCAGCATGCGCACGCCAATTTCCTGGTGCGCCATCTCGCGGCCACGGAAGCGCAGCGTGATTTTGGTTTTGTCGCCCTCTTCTAGGAACTTCACCAAATTGCGTAGCTTGATGTTGTAGTCGCCATCGTCCGTGCCCGGGCGAAACTTGACCTCTTTGACCGAGATCACTTTCTGCTTGAGCTTGGCTTCGTGTGCGCGCTTCTGTTCTTGGTATTTGAACTTGCCGTAGTCCATCAGGCGACAGACCGGCGGTACCGCCGTGGGCGCGATCTCGACGAGATCGGCATCGGCCTCTTCGGCCATTCGAAACGCTTCGGCCAGGCTCACGATGCCGATCGCTTCATTCTCGACGCCGGAGAGGCGAACCTCGGGGGCGGTAATTTCACCGTTGATACGGTGCGATTTATCAGTAGCTATTGCCGTTTCCTTCTAAAGGTCCAAAAAAGACGCCGTGCTTCTGCTGCGGGCTGACCCGACGGGGAATCCGTCAGGCCTTGGTAGCGATCTCGTGATGGAGTCGGCTTACCAAATCGTCGAGGGACATCACGCCCAAATCGACATTGCCTCGCGCACGCACGGCCACGGTTTTTGCATCTCGCTCCTTGTCGCCGACCACCACAATGGTGGGCAGCTTCTGGACCGACTGCTCGCGTATTTTATAGGTTATTTTCTCGTTCCGCAAATCCGCCTGCACTCTAAACCCTTGTTTTTTCAGGGTTTGCTCGATTTCTTTCGCGTAATCTGACTGCCCTTCCGAGATATTCAGGATCGACACCTGCACCGGCGCCAGCCACAGCGGCAAGGCACCGGCATGGTTCTCGATCAGCATGCCAATAAACCGCTCTAATGAACCCAGAATAGCCCGGTGCAGCATCACAGGCACCTTGCGGGTGTTGTCCTCGGCGACGTATTCCGCCTCCAATCGCACCGGCATAGAGAAATCCACCTGAATCGTGCCGCACTGCCAAGGCCGACCGATCGCATCTTTCAGGGTGTATTCGATCTTCGGGCCGTAAAACGCGCCCTCACCTGGAGTGATTTCATACTCGCAACCCGAGCGCTTGAGCGACTCGATCAGCGCCTGCTCGGCCTTGTCCCACAGTTCGTCTGAACCGACGCGCTTCTCAGGACGAGTAGCGACTTTATAAATCACCTCGGTAAAGCCGAAATCTCGGTAGACCTTTTGCAGTAGCGCGGTGAAGGCTACACATTCATCCAAAATCTGATCCTCGGTGCAGAAGATATGACCATCATCTTGCGTAAAGCCTCGCACCCGCATCATGCCGTGCAAGGACCCCGAGGGCTCATTACGATGGCACTGACCAAACTCACCGTAGCGCAGCGGTAGCTCACGATACGAGTGCATATTCGAACGGAAGATCTGCACGTGGCCCGGGCAGTTCATTGGCTTCAACGCATAAGCCCGATTCTCGGAATCGGTGGTGAACATATTGTCTTTGTAGTTATCCCAATGGCCCGATTTCTCCCACAGCGAGCGATCAAGAATCTGCGGCGCTTTCACTTCCTGGTAGCCGTTGTCTTGATACACATGGCGCATGTACTGCTCCACCTGCTGCCAAATCGTCCAGCCCTTGGGGTGCCAAAAAATCAGCCCTGGCGCTTCATCTTGGAAATGGAATAAATCAAGTTGTCGGCCTAGCTTGCGGTGGTCGCGCTTCTCGGCTTCCTCCAGCATGTGCAGGTAGGCTTCCTGGTCTTCTTTTTTCGTCCAGGCGGTGCCGTAAATCCGCTGCAGCATTTCATTCTTCGAATCGCCGCGCCAGTAAGCGCCGGCCAGCTTCATCAGCTTGAACACTTTGAGCTTGCCGGTAGACGGCACGTGCGGGCCACGGCACAAATCAGTGAACTCGCCCTCGCTGTAGAGCGATACATCTTCATTGGCGGGAATCGACGCAATAATCTCTGCCTTGTAGTGCTCGCCAATCGACTTGAAGTAAGCCACCGCCTCATCGCGCGCAATCACTTTGCGCTCAACCGGCTCATCTTTCTTCGCCAGTTCAGCCATCTTCTTTTCAATTGTCTGCAGATCTTCCGGCGTGAACGGGCGCTTGTACGAAAAATCGTAGTAGAAGCCGTTATCAATGACCGGCCCAATCGTTACCTGCGCGTCCGGAAATAAAGACTTGACCGCGTAGGCTAGCAAGTGTGCAGTGGAGTGACGAATGACTTCCAAGCCATCGGCATCCTTGTCGGTGACGATCGCTAAATCCGCGTCGTGCTCGATCATGAAAGAGGTGTCGACCAGCTTGCCGTCGACCTTACCGGCAAGCGCTGCTTTGGCAAGGCCGGCACCGATCGATGCGGCGACCTGCGCAACAGTGACGGCAGAATCAAACTGGCGCTGCGAGCCATCAGGAAGTCGGACTGAAACCATGGAAGCTCCTTTGGAGAGTGTCGCGGCCCATGCCGCAGACGAAAAAAAACGCGGACCAGCCGCGTTTTTCTATGCAAGAAGACGGGCTAGCGGGAGATGAATCTCACTACGGTGCTAGTTCGCGGTGTCATAACCGTCTCGCCTTTCTCGCTCTTACAGATAATTGCTGCTGTGTGTTGGTAGGCACGATTGGACTCGAACCAACGACCCCTACCATGTCAAGGTAGTGCTCTAACCAGCTGAGCTACGCGCCTAAAGAAGCGAGATTATAGCCAGCTTTGTATCTCAACGCCAAGAACTCCGGGATTTCGCTGTTTTGCTCAGCATTGGATGATCAAGATCGCTTCGAGTTCATGACGGGTTAATGTTTTGATATCCAGCTATCCAGCCCGCATCAAACCCGTTTGACCTCAGCCACGCCCTTCACCTCAGTGATCACCTTCATCGCGCGCTGCAATTGCTCGGTAGAGGATATCTCGCCGGTAAACGACATGAAGGCTTGGCCTTTACTGCTACGCGTAGACACGCCAACCACGTTGATTTTTTCTCGCAAAAAAATGTCGGAGATATCGCGCAGCAGACCTTGTCGGTCTTGCGCAAGCACGAACACATCTACCGGATATACCGTATCACCGCCCAGCTCACCCCAGCTGCTTTGCACCATGCGCTCGGGCGCGCGCAGCACCATCTGCGAGAGGTTCTTGCAGCTGGCGCGATGAATCGAAATGCCCTTGCCACGCGTGATAAAGCCGACGATCGGATCAGGCGGTGCCGGTTTACAGCAACTCGCCATCTGCGTCAGCAGGCCCTCGGTGCCTAAAATGAGTACGCCGGCTTTGCCGCCTTGGGTCACGCTTGAGGCTCGGCTCTTGCGTGTTAACTGGGTCTCATCGACGGATGGCACACGATCATGCGTGTCACCATGCAGTGCCTGCTCCACCAGTCTTAAGCTGAACCGCTCGTTGCCGATCGCGAGCAGCATATCGTCCAGCTTGTCAAACCCTAATCGATGCGCAAGATCATCCAAGTTGACGGCTGTCTTGCCTTCACGCTGCAAGGTTTTTTCAAGCAACGCACGACCCTGTGCCAAGGTCTGCGCCTGCTCGATGGCATTGAACCAGGCACGAATTTTTGAGCGCGTACGAGGGCTCGCGGTGTAACCATCCGACAGCCAGTCGCGCGATGGTCCGGCCGTTCCCATCGCCACTGCTTCACCTTTAGCAGTGATGATCTCTACCGTCTGACCGTTTTTCAGAATCGTATTGAGCGGCACCATGGTTCCATTGACCTTCGCGCCGCGACAACGATGACCCACGTCGCTATGTAGCTGGTACGCAAAATCAATCGGCGTCGCACCCATCGGCAGCTCAATCAATCTGCCCTGCGGCGTCAGCACATAAATACGGTCGTTGATAGAAGCAGCCTTCAGCTGTTCAACCCATTGTCGCTCGCTGTCTTCCTGACCAACAACCGTATCCGTGATCTCGCTCTTCCAGCTGAGAAGTTGTCGTAGCCAGGCAATTTTCTGGTCATAGGTATCATCTTGCGTATTGCCTGCACCCTCTTTGTAGCGCCAATGTGCAGCAACACCAAATTCTGCAAAGCGATGCATTTGCTGCGTGCGAATCTGCACCTCCAGCGTCCGACCATCATCCGCTTCTACCACTGTGTGTAGCGACTGATAGCCATTGGACTTAGGTCGCGCGATGTAGTCGTCGAACTCTTCAGCAATCGGGGTCCAGATATCGTGCACGATGGAGAGCACGGCGTAGCACGTCTTAACATCATCGACGATCACTCGAAACGCTCGCACATCATGCAAGCGCGAAAAATCGATCGCCTTGCCTTGCATCTTGTTCCAGATACTATAGATGTGCTTCGGTCTGCCATAGACCTCGGCGCGAATCCCCGCGGCTGCCAGCTCCGATCGCAAGCGCTTGATCGCATCCTCGACAAACTGCTCGCGCTCGACCCGCTTCTCTTCAAGCATCTTGGCGACACGCTTGTAGTTCTCCGGCTCGGAAAAACGAAATGACAAATCTTCCAGCTCCCACTTCAGCTGCCAGATACCAAGCCGGTTGGCGAGCGGCGCGTACAAATCAAACGTCTCGCGCGCGTAGCGCAAGGTGAATTCACTATCACTCTTTATCTCAGCGAAATGTCTCAGCGTCGCCAGGCGCGAGCATAGGCGCACCAGCACCACGCGCATGTCACTCGACATGGCCAGCGTCATCTTGCGCAACGCTTCGAGTTGGTTTGCTGCACTGGTCTTGGTTCGGTCAGACTCCTTGCGCGCAAACATCCCCTCATGCAAGCGCATGAGCTGCCGAATGCTGATCACCATGTCAGACACTTCTTTACCAAAGCGCGGCTCGATACCAGCGACTTTGTCGGGTGCCACCACCGCCAGCTCAAACAACATGCCAGCGATACGGGTGTCGGCATCGGCTTTCAGAATGGATAGCGCAGCCACCACGCCGCGCGAGAAATCCATTGCATCTTGTCCGGTAGGCACCTGCTTACCGGCGTAGGGGTCTCGCACAAACTCGATCGCTTCCCGCAAGCGCGCAGCATCCTCGGATCGCAACCCAATGCATAGCTCATCATCACCCGCACGTGTTGCAACGAATACCATCGCTATCCCAGAAAAAATTCGCGTGCCAGCGCGATCTGATCGTCATGCATGAAGGTCGGCGCATGGCCAATGCCCGGCAACTCAACCAATTGCGCTCGCGGACCGCGGATGGTCATTTGCTGCGCTGTCTCGCGCGTCAAGAGATCTGATTCAGCGCCACGCACCAGCAGTACCGGGCAACGCACTGCATCGTAAGCCGCCCACAGTGCCGCCTCGCCTTGCTGCGCACTCTCTTCCGTCATCACTTTGAAAGGCAAGGCTAACGACACATCATAGTGTCGCCGCCATTGCCCATCATCGGTTTGTCGCAGCACATCAGCGGCCAGCTTGTCCCACTGCTGATCAGTGTGTGGGCCAAACGGCGCAGAGATGGTTCGGATGTAGTCGCGGGCTTGTTGAAAGCTATCAAACCGAAGATCTTCACCGATATAGCTGCCAATACGTGACAGCGCCTGAAAATTCAGCGTAGGGCCTACATCGTTCATCACCATCTTGCAGATGGGTGCATCGGGTATCGCCGCGAGACCCAACCCAATCAGCGCGCCCATCGAAGTACCGAACCAATCGACCTGTGGCACATCCAGCCGCGAGATCAAGGTCACCATGTCGCTGACATACTGTGGCACCCAGTAATACTTCGGATCTTTCAACCAGGCTGAGCGGCCACGTCCCACCACGTCCGGGCAGATCACACGGTGCTGATCTGCCATTGCAGCCGCCAGCGCATCAAAGTCATCCGACACACGAGTCACACCATGTACGCACACCAGTACGCGCGGGTTACGCGGGTCACCCCACTCCTTGTACGCCATCGCATGCAATCCTGCCGGCGACAGGCATTGCACCATTTTGATCTGCGCTTGCATTGTCACGGGGCGGTCTCCTTATCAGCTTTTTATGATTTTAGCGGCACTACCCGTAAAATCGCAGCATCGATCATCTCATTGCAAAAGGAATGCCCATGCAAACGCGCCAGCTCAACGGTAAAACTGCCCTGATTACCGGATCCACCTCCGGCATTGGCCTCGGCATCGCGCAAGCGCTAGCGGCCGAAGGTGCCAATATCGTATTTAATGGTTTTGGGGAGGCTGCGCAGATTGCGGAGTTGCAGAAACAGACAGCATCACAATTCGGCGTGAAAACCGCCTACTTCGGCGCCGACATGACCCAGCGACAGCAAATCGAGCAAATGATGAAAGACGCAATTGCCCAATTTGGCTCGGTGGATATTCTGTTTAATAACGCGGGTATACAGCATGTCGCGAACATTGAGGCGTTTCCGGTCGAGCGCTGGGATGCCGTCATCGCTATCAATCTCACCTCGGCATTTCATACGACACGCCTTGCGCTGCCGGTCATGCAAAAAAATAACTGGGGCCGGATTATTAATATCGCCTCCGCACACGGCCTGGTCGCATCCGCTGGCAAATCAGCCTATGTCGCTTCAAAGCACGGCATTGTCGGCCTGACCAAGGTCACTGCGCTGGAAAACGCGCAAACCGGCATCACCTGTAACGCCATCTGCCCCGGCTGGGTGCTGACGCCACTAGTGCAAAAACAAGTCGATGCGCGCGCCGCAGCGAACGGTATATCCATCGATCAGGCCAAGCGTGAGCTGCTGCTTGAAAAACAACCCTCCGGAGAATTCGTCACGCCCGAGCAACTCGGTGCGCTAGCGGTTTTCTTGTGCAGCGATGCGGCTGCACAAGTCCGTGGCGTGGCGTGGAACATGGATGGTGGTTGGGTGGCGCAGTAAGATCATGGTTGCGCATTAAAGGCTTTGAACCGACCTCGTTAATAGCGAGATAGATCCGAAGCCTTGGGTTTTTCGTCGAAAGCTAAACCACGCTTAAGCCTATAGGGCGCTATGGCTTTGGAAATAGATGGCGTAAGTTGGGGCGCTCCTTGGCAACATATTCAATGAGGTCTGGCGTCGCTTGCTTGCGTAACAAATCGATCACGCGGTTACCACTCAGGTCTTTGGCGTTCCTATCGCAGCCCAAATCAAGTAAATCTAGCGCGAATATCCATCGGTCCTCATGATCCATACTACGCACCTGTTCATTCGCGCCAAGCAAAGCCAATGGTGCCACCGTCACGATGGTTTTTATTACCCCAGAATCTTTCATCGATGGACTATCGAAACGAAAGCCGGTTTCTCGCATGGAGGTAATTAGATTTTCCAATCTCATCCAATCTTTATTATCAATGGCATCCCAGATAGTCTGCACCAAGACGGCTGCATAGTTAGGAATTGGGCCGCTATCCTCTGATTGACTGATCGAGCTTGAAGATAGTGTTTCATCAGAATCGTACCTCGTGCGTGCAGCAAGCTTAGGCTCAGAGATATACCGATACGGGCTACCTTGCTTCTCTGACGTCGCGTCGAGATTACTTTCATCTTCAATGTTTTGTACGTCATCTTCAAAAGAGTCGCTCAAGGCGCCCGATCGTGGGAATATTTTTTTCTCAGACTCACTCGTTGATGAATCCGCCAAACCGTTTTGATTTTTCTTGTCGAGCTCACGCTTCCTCGCAGAGACCCGCATCTTAATTTTCTCCAAGGGCGAGTCTTTTCCCTTCGCTTGGCGCAACCTGGGAGACCTCGGGATTCGCGTTTTTGGTGATGAACTCTTTTTGCGCGTATTGTCTACCGCATTTGAGTTGCTGGTTGATGGCGTAGGGTTAGCACTGTTATTGCCGGGCACGGTATTGGTATTACTCGTTGAGCTCGGCGTCGGGTTATTACTGCTATTGCTGAGAACGGCATTGGTATTACTCGTTGAGCTGGGCGGCGTGTCGCTTTGCCGATAAGACTTGGGCGGAATACTGGGTGTGCTCATAGCATGCGTCCTTGTAGCAAAGGTTGTAGTGATAACGACTGAGTTAACAGTCTTGATCAGAACATACTTTGCAACGCCAAATACTCTTAAGCTGCGCCTCTGATGCATCTGTAGTGCACTGACGATGAGGTCTGTGAAGAAAATGAGACGGCGAATACGGTGATACCACGCGGGAGGGCATGCCGCTATCAAGCTGCCATTGAAAAAGCCGGCGGGCTTTGCGCCGACCGGCTTTGGTGGGAGATTAAACGCGTCAGATCAGAACCTGATCTCGCACCCTGTGCTGGCAATCAGTTCGTCTTTAGCTACGCCGGGTGCCATCTCGACTAATTTCAATCCGTGCTCGGTCACATCCAGCACGCACAGGTCAGTGATGATGCGGTCGACGACACCGACGCCCGTGAGCGGGAGGTCGCAGTGTTCGAGCAATTTGTGAGCGGTGGTGCCATCCTTGGCCTTGGCGACATGCTCCATCAGCACCACAACGCGGCCCACACCCGCTACCAAGTCCATCGCACCGCCCATACCTTTCACCATCTTGCCAGGGATCATCCAGTTCGCGAGATCACCGCGCTCCGAGACTTGCATTGCACCGAGGATGGCGATGTTGATTTTTCCGCCTCGAATCATGGCAAATGAATCTGCCGAGCTGAAGAACGAGGCACCTTTCAACGCGGTGACTGTTTGTTTACCCGCATTGATCAGATCCGCATCAATATCTTCTTCGGTCGGGAAGGGCCCGATGCCGAGTAAACCATTCTCAGACTGCAGCCAGACGGTAATGTCTTGCGGTACATAGTTCGCAACCAGCGTCGGCAAGCCGATGCCAAGGTTCACATAAAAACCATCCTGCAGCTCTTGCGCGGCGCGCGCCGCCATTTGTTCACGTGTCCATGCCATGGTGATCTCCGCCTTACTGTGCACGCACGGTGCGTTGTTCGATGCGCTTCTCCGGGTTGGCGTTCACCACAATACGATGAACGAAAATCCCCGGTGTATGCACCATGTCGGGGTCGAGATCGCCCAGCCCCACCATCTCTTCCACCTCAACAATCGTCAGCTTGCCTGCCATCGCTACATTAGGGTTGAAATTACGCGCTGTCTTGCGATAGACCAGATTGCCGACCGGGTCTGCTTTCCATGCTTTCACCAGCGATATGTCAGCCACCAGCGAGTACTCCATCACATACTGCTCGCCATCGAACACGCGCACTTCTTTACCCTCAGCGACGATGGTGCCCGCTCCGGTCCGCGTAAAAAACGCAGGAATGCCCGCACCACCCGCGCGCAGTTTTTCTGCGAGCGTGCCCTGCGGCGTGAAATCAAGCTCCAGTTCGCCGGCAAGATATTGACGCTCGAACTCTTTATTCTCGCCAACGTAGGATGAAATCATTTTTTTGATTTGACGGGTTGCCAATAACTGCCCGAGACCAAAGCCATCAACGCCCGCGTTATTCGAAATCGCGGTGAGATGTTTTACGCCCGTTTCGCGTAATGCCGCAATCAGCGCCTCGGGTATACCGCACAGACCAAAACCACCCACCGCGATGGTCTGCCCGTCGTGCACGACGCCCGCGAGTGCACTGGCGGCGTCTGGGTAGAGCTTGTTCATGATTCTCCTTGATGAAATACCGAAGCGATCGATACTACTGATGCAATGACTTAAATATTAAAATCAATCATTGTAATGAAACACTGTAATCAGCTGCTGCATTAACTGCTGCAATCAACTGCTGCAATCAACTGCTGCAATCAGATTCTGCAATCAAACACTGTAATCAAATACTGCAAGCAAATACTGGTCAGATCGCGACAGTTTTAAAGAAAAACTCAGACACTTATCAGGCTGCGTCAGGACACTGCCATACCATCATCAGCAGTAATCACTGCGCCATTCATGAAGCGCGATTCATCGGCCGCCAGCAGCAGCAGCAGCCCATCAAGATCCGACGGTACGCCTACGCGCTTGCGGGGCAAAATATTCACCAGCTTTTGCCCGCTTTCCCCGGCAAAGTACTCACGATTGATTTCGGTCTCGATATAACCCGGGCAGATCGCGTTGACATTAATGCCGTAGCGGCCCCACTCCAGCGCCATGGCTTTGGTCATTTGCACCACGGCTGCTTTACTCATGCAGTACACACCAATTTGTGACAGCACTCGTAGTGCCGCCACCGAGGCGATGTTGATAATACGGAAGTGTCGATTTGGCTCCGCCTTGGAACGCAAAATCATTCGCTTGGCGACCTCTTGCGCCACAAAGAAAGCGCCCTTGGTATTGGTCTCCATGATGAAGTCATAGTCATCCGGCGTGACATCGACTAGCTTTTGCGTGGTCGACACACCCGAGTTATTGACCAGAATATCGATCGGCCCGGCCTCGGTTTCCGCGTGCGCCACCGCTGACTTGATACTGCCCAGATCGGTCACATCCAGCCGAACAATACGCGCGGCCCCGCCATCCGCCTCAATCTGCGCTCGCAACTCTTTCAGTTTTTCGGTGCGCCGCGCCGCAAGTACGACGGTGGCGCCGGCCTCGGCCAAAATCTGCGCGAAACGCTCGCCCAGGCCGCTTGAGGCACCGGTTACCAGCGCTACCTTGCCCTTGAAATTGACTTCGATACCCACGCGCGCTCCTTGATCGTCTTTAATTCGGTCGAAGCCGTTATCATTACATGATTCCGCGTGCCAGAGACGCCTCCCAAAACCGAGTCAGCCCAACCCGGGGCTGAAAATTCAGCGATATCGCAAGCCCCATGACGAGCCCCAGCCAGAACCCGAGTTTCATTGATCAATTCGGCCCCCGCGAGGCCATGGACTATGACGTTGTTATTGTCGGGGCCGGTCCGGCGGGGCTGTCGGCAGCGATTCGGCTGAAACAACTCGCCGAGCAGCAGGGCCGCGACATCAGCGTATGCGTGCTTGAAAAAGGGAGCGAGCCGGGTGCGCATATTCTTTCGGGTGCGGTGATGGACCCGATCGCTATGAACGAACTGTTCCCGGATTGGCAGCAACGCGGTGCGCCACTCAACACACCGGTCTCGGAAGATCGCTTTCTATTCCTCACCGAGAGCAGCGCAATCGCCACGCCCAACTGGCTGCTGCCCGCTTGCTTCCAAAATCACGGTAATTACATCGTCTCGCTCGGCAACGTGGTGCGCTGGCTGGCGCAACAGGCCGAGGCGCTGGGCGTAGAGATTTTTCCCGGCTTCGCCGCTGCCGAGGTTTTATATGATGATCAAGGCGCAGTCGTTGGCGTTGCCACCGGCAACATGGGCGTGGGCAAAGACGGCGCAGCCACCGCCGATTTCCAGCTCGGTATGGCCTTGAACGCAAAGTACACGCTGTTTGCCGAAGGCGCGCGCGGGCATCTGGGAAAGCAGCTCATCCGCCAATTTCAGCTGGATGCCGGTCGGGACCCGCAGACCTATGGCATCGGTCTGAAGGAGTTATGGGAGATTGACCCTGCCAAGCACCAACCCGGTTTGGTTATTCACACGGCCGGTTGGCCGCTGGATGCGGATACCTATGGCGGCTCTTTCCTCTATCACCTCGACAACAATTTGGTAGCGGTCGGCTATGTGGTGGGGCTGGGTTATGCGAACCCTTACCTGTCACCGTTTGAAGAATTCCAGCGCTACAAAACACATCCGGCGATTCGCAGTTTTTTTGAAGGCGGCAAACGGCTCTCGTACGGCGCGCGCGCGATCACTGCGGGCGGCTTGCAGTCACTGCCCAAGCTAACCTTCCCCGGTGGCGCGCTGATTGGTTGTGATGCAGGCTTCCTGAATGCCAGCCGCATTAAGGGCAGCCACGCAGCGATGAAATCCGGCATGCTCGCGGCCGAAGCAGCGTTTGATGCGATCGCTGCGGAACGTGCGCAGGATGAGCTGACTGCGTACAGCACGCGTTTCGAACAGTCATGGCTGCACGAAGAGCTGCATGTCGCGCGCAACTTCAAACCCGCGATGGGCAAGGGCTTGTATCTCGGTACGCTACTCGTCGGTATTGACCAAGTGCTGTTGCGCGGCAAAGCACCTTGGACACTGCATCATCAGCATCCCGATCATCTCGGCTTGCGTCCTGCCGCAGAGTGTCAACCGATCGCTTACCCTAAGCCGGATAATGTGCTGACCTTCGATCGATTGTCATCCGTGTTCATCTCAAACACCAACCACAATGAGCATCAGCCCGCGCATCTCACGCTGACGGATAGCAGCGTCCCTGTGTCGGTCAACCTCAACACCTACGCCGGGCCCGAGCAGCGCTATTGTCCGGCGGGTGTGTATGAGTATGTCGAAGACAGTGGCCAGTCTCGGTTGCAGATCAACGCGCAAAATTGTGTTCACTGTAAAACGTGCGACATCAAAGACCCGCAACAAAATATTGTGTGGGTCACGCCTGAGGGTGGTGGTGGGCCGAATTACGCCAACATGTAATTGCAGATGCTGAATGATTCTGACGGTGACTCTTCACCGTCCTCAGTAAGCTTATCCGAGGCATTCCGCTACTGGCTGCGTCTGGGCTTCATCAGCTTTGGTGGACCGAGCGGTCAGATCGCCTTGATGCATGACGAGCTGGTTGAAAAAAAACGCTGGATCTCCGAGCAGCGTTTTTTGCATGCGCTGAACTACTGCATGTTGCTGCCCGGGCCCGAGGCAATGCAACTGGCCACCTATATCGGCTGGCTGATGCACCGTACCGCGGGCGGCATCATTGCCGGTTGCTTGTTCGTGCTGCCCTCGCTCTTGATTCTGATTACGCTGTCGTGGGTTTACTTGGCGTTTGGCGATGTGCCGGTGGTGGCGGGTGTTTTGTATGGCATCAAACCCGCAGTGGTCGCGCTGGTGCTAGCCGCAGCGTGGCGTATAGGGCAGCGCAGCCTGCATAACCGGTGGCTGCTGGCAGTGGCTGTGCTGGCTTGCGTGCTGATCAGCGCGGTTCAGCTCCCCTTTCCGGCAGTGATCGGTATTGCGGCGCTTATCGGCGCCATCGGTGCGCGCTACAAGCCCGGCTATTTTTCGCTGCAAGCGCATCACAACAGTAGCGGCACACCTGCGCCCACTGCGCTGATTGACGACCATACACCGATACCCTCGCATGCGGCAGTTGAGTGGCGAGCATTACTGCGCACCGCGGCCATTGGTGTCGCGCTGGGCGCACTGACACTGCTGCTCCTGAATCTCTTGTTTGGCTGGACTAATCCGCTGGTGCAAATGGGCTGGTTTTTCACAAAAGCCGCGCTGCTCAGTTTCGGTGGCGCTTACGCGGTACTGCCGTATGTGTATCAAGGCGCGGTGGATCACTTCGGCTGGTTGAGCGCGACGCAAATGATCGATGGCCTCGCATTAGGTGAGACCACGCCCGGCCCACTGATCATGATCGTAGCCTTTGTTGGTTTCGTCGGCGGCTGGACGCAAGAAGTACTCGGACCGTTCGGCTTGTTTTGGTCCGGCTGTGCCGGCGCGGTGGTGGCGACCTTCTTTACCTTTTTGCCGAGCTTTATTTTTATCCTGGCGGGGGCACCGTTGGTAGAAGCCACCCGTGGTGGTCTGCGGCTGACAGCGGTACTTAGCGCGATCAGCGCTGCTGTGGTGGGCGTTATTGTCAGCTTGGGTGCGCTGTTTGCAGCGCATGTCTTTCACCTTGATCAGGCGCTCCCACGCTGGGATTGGCTGGCGTTACTGATTGCCGTCGCAGCCACTATCGCCTTGGTCCGCTTCAAGGTCAGCACCGTGCGGCTAATGCTCGCCTGTGCGATAACCGGCCTCGTGATATCTTACATGCCCATCCGGCCGGTATTTTGACCGCCACAGCAACGAGACTTTCTGATGGCGACGTCGCCATCTCAGCAACACATGACAGAACGCTTTATTCCGGTTGCCGACCTGCGCTACTTGCAAGCGGTGCCGCATATCCCGCAAACGCTGACGCCTGCCACTGGGCTATTGTCGGATACGCTCGCGCGACCGCTACGTGATCTGCGTATCTCGGTCACTGATCGCTGCAACTTCCGCTGCGTGTACTGCATGCCGAAAGAAGTGTTCGACAAGGACTACCAATTTCTGCCGCAAAGCTCGTTATTGTCGTTTGAGGAAATCACGCGCGTCGCAAAAATCTTTGTCGCACACGGCGTTGAAAAAATTCGACTCACCGGTGGTGAGCCTTTGCTGCGTAAGCATATCGAGAAGCTGATTGAAATGCTGGCCGGGCTAACGGCCCACAATGGCAAGCCGCTCGATCTCACCATGACCACCAACGGCTCGCTACTGACCAAAAAAGCGCAGTCGCTTAAAGACGCCGGTCTGCAGCGCGTCACTGTCTCACTCGATTCCTTGGACGACGCCACCTTCAAGCGCATGAATGATGTGGACTTCCCGGTGTCGGATGTCCTGGATGGCATTGAAGCCGCCCACCGTGTGGGCTTGGGTCCGGTGAAAGTGAATATGGTGGTCAAGCGCGGCCTGAATGATCAGGAGATCGTGCCGATGGCGCGCTACTTCAAAGGCAGCCCGGCTATTTTGCGATTCATTGAATACATGGACGTCGGCGCGTCGAATGGCTGGAAAATGGATGAAGTGATCCCATCGGCCGAGGTCGTTCGTCGTATTAGCGAGCAGACGCCGCTGGAAGAAGTTGAACCCAACTACACCGGCGAAACAGCCGAGCGCTGGCGCTATGTGGATGGTAGCGGCGAGATTGGCGTGATCTCCAGCGTCACTCAGGCCTTCTGCAGCGACTGCAACCGCGCGCGCCTATCGACTGAGGGCAAACTATTTACCTGTTTGTTCGCCACCGGCGGTCATGATTTGCGCGCGCTGCTGCGTGCGGGGCATTCTGATGAAGAGATCATTGCGGCGGTGGCGCATCTGTGGTCGCAGCGTGATGACCGCTACTCTGAACTGCGCACGATCAATACCGAAGGCCTCGCCCGCCCCGTACGCAAAGTAGAGATGTCGTATATCGGCGGTTAAGATTCAGTGCCGCGTGACTGCGATGGATCCCGGCCTGCACCGGGGTCCAGCGAATCTCGATAATGCTATCGATATCCAAACGTAACCATGACTGACAAGCTCCGTCAAATCACAGAATCCATTTCCGGGTTTGACGCAGAGTCGCTGCGGGTTGAGTTCGCGCAGCAAGCCATCGCCCGCTGCATTCAACCTATCACGCAAACCGAGCAGGTACCGCTCAAACAAGCACTCGGTCGCACGCTCGCTACCGACATGAGTGCACCCATCAATGTGCCGTCGTATGACAACTCGGCGATGGATGGCTATGCGTTTTCAGGTTCAGACCTGAAACAAGGTCACATCACACTCAAGCTGGTTGGTAAAGCTTTTGCCGGGCACCCCTACCACCCAACAGTACAAACCGGTGAGTGCGTGCGCATCATGACTGGCGCGCTGATGCCGCGTGGCTGCGATACCGTGATCCCGCAAGAATTAGTCGCTGAGGCAACGGAACATTCCCTCACCTTTGCAAGCGGTACGATCGAGGCCAAAAGTAACGTGCGCCTTGCCGGTGAAGACTTACCGATCGGCGCCACGGTGCTACACAAAGGCCGCCTACTGACACCCGCTGACCTTGGTCTGATTGCGTCACTGGGTATTGCTGAGCTCACCGTCATGCGTCAACTGAAGGTGGCATTTTTCTCGACGGGTGATGAGCTACGATCGATTGGCCAGCCGCTTGAGGCAGGCTGTGTGTATGACAGCAATCGCTACACGCTGCACGCCATGCTTGATCGCGCAGGTTTCGAGGCGATTGATCTTGGTGTGGTTCGCGATGACCCTGTTGCGTTAGAAAACGCATTGCGCGAAGCAGGCAAGATAGCCGACGCGGTGATCACTACCGGTGGCGTCTCTGCCGGTGACGCAGACTACACCCGTGCGTTGATGGCACGGCTTGGCGAAGTCATGTTTTGGAAAATCGCGATGCGGCCGGGTCGCCCCATGGCCTTCGGCAAAATCAATGTCAACGGCAAAGACGCACTCTTCTTCGGCCTGCCGGGTAATCCGGTTGCCGTGATGGCGACTTTTTACTTCTTCGCACGCGATGCGCTTTTTCGGTTGCAGGGAACAACGACCGAAAGATTACCCAGCATCCAAGCCATCAGCTCCCATGCCATCAAAAAACGGGCGGGTCGTACTGAATATCAACGCGGTGTGATCGCGTTCGATTCGACCGGCACAGCGAAGGTGCGGCTCACCGGGGCACAAGGCTCAGGCATTCTCAGCTCCATGTCTGAGGCTAACTGTATGGTCGTGCTTTCCCACGATGAATGTGATATCCAGGCAGGTCAACCGGTCAACGTCATGCCATTCACTGGCTTGATCTAAGCGACTTTCCAGAGGAACCCTCCCGCCAAGTCTGTCACCGAGCAGGGCCCCCGCCTTGCAAGGATTGAACCTATGACAGACGCCTACATTCACCCTCCATCGGATCCGGAGGTCGCCGCTATCGTCACGCAACTAACTGACGGCCTGCAAAACATTCAGCAAACATTAGAGCAATGCAGAGAGCAACTGAAACAAGGCTACACGCTTGGTGAACTGCGAGGAATTACCGATGATGGCTATGCAGCGCTGTACCAGGTCGCGCATGAGCTTTGTGATCAAGGGGATTTTCATCATGCCTTGCCCATCGCGCTGCAACTCACCCTGCACAACCCGACCGATAGCCGCTACGCATTCATGGCCGGCGCTTGCCTGCAACGACAAAACCATCTCGAGCCGGCGGCACTGCTGTATGCGATGGCCTTAGATGTCGATACCGAGCATGCCGCTGCTGCATATCGATTAGGAGAATGCCTGATCGCCATCGGCCAACCTGAACAAGCCGTTCCCTTACTCAATAAAACGATCGAGCTCAGCTACGGCGATTTTGACAAGCGTACGCTCATGGAGATGGCACAGAAAAAGCTCGATGGCCTGGGCGCGTACACAGGCGGCAGCTACCTCCCGCGGTAGCACTAATCCGGCTTATTTTTCATCCAATCAGCCGTCCCGAAGAAGGCCTCTAACAAGCGGTCTTCTTTTTTTTCATCGAAGCCAATATCCCGCATCGCCAATAGCATGCAAGTGAGCCACTCGTCGCGCTCCTTGGAACCAATCGGGAATGGCAAGTGACGTGCGCGCAAAAAAGCAGGACCATATTTATCGGTATACAGATCCGGACCACCGCTCCAACCGGATAAAAATCGGTAAAGCTTATCGCGTGAAACTTCCAGCGACGGCGGATGCATCGCACGAAGGGCCGCGAACTGCGGCTCAAGATCCATCAGGTCGTAGAAACGATCGACCAAATCACGCAACTTCTCGTCACCACCGATCTGCTGGTAAAGACTATTTTTGTCAGATTCTTGCTCATCCATTATTCGTGGAATTTTCTTTCATCAAAAGAATTACGGCGTAGATAGCGTTCACCTTCTCGGGCTTTCATCATGGAACAAAAAGATCTTACATTGTACGCAACCAGTGGCGCGTCATGCGGCACTTTCCATGCAAGCCACCTACTAGCCTCGCGTGCAACCTTAACTCTCTCTAACCACCCTATTACTTAATCATCATTATGGCCACTCCAGTAACCCATCGACATACACCTGACTACCGTACCGAATTTCCTAGATCAATCGATCTAACTACTGAAAATAAAACTAAGGATCAGGATCCAATCCCGTCTTGGAATTCAGGTTCTGATACAAAAGCCTCGTCATTACATCGGGCTGATCAGACGAGTATGATTTCAATTAATCCAGTTCAAATAAAGATCGATTCATCGGCTCGTGATTTGTCGATCAATTTGATCAATTCACTCGCCGATCTCGATTCAGCACGTTCCGCTGCAGCACAAGTGAATATGAATAATCAGGCATCAACCTCTGTAAACGCTGATGACACCCAAGATGCGACAGCGCAGAGTCCTGGTTGCGAGACTAGTTGCGAGACTAGTTATATCAATGGCTGTATTGCCGGGTCGGTTGCGTTGTTTTGCTTGTCCGTTGTCAGCTTTGTGATGCCCAGTATCTCTACTTACCAGGTAGAGCGCGCCACTGTGCAAGGCTTAGGCTATACGGCTGGGGTCATTGCCTTACTCTCCAGCGTTGCGATGGCCGCTTGTGCTATATCCGTCCACACGAAAAGTAGTGGCTTTCAAAGCTAGTTTTTGCACACCTGAATATATCTAATCTGCTATAAAAAAGACCTGCTGTAAAAAAGACCTGCTGTAAAACGAAGACCTCCTTAATGGAGGTCTTGTTTTGCCTTCATCTCAACCGTTAGCAAATCAATCCGGTGCAGATGTCACAATTGCCTCGGCTTAGCACTTCTGTTGACGCTGCCCAATCCCCGGCACTTCCAAATTACTGAGTGCTCGAATCGCGTCGAAAAGCTGACAAGCACCCCATGTACGAGGTCAGCTGATAACAAACCTGAGACAAGAGCCTCATATGGTTGACCTGATCGCTCGCAATGCGACACGTCTGGAGTCTGTCGTACGCTTCACCGATGTTTTGCTGCTCTATGCTATGGGTGTGATCGCTGATGCGCTTTTACTGCCTTCCGGATCTGCACCAATGAGTGCGACGCACACTGCGGTGCGCTATTTCTGCTGCACCTTGGCTGTGGTGGTGTTTCCTCAGTTTGCACTGTACTCATCGTGGCGAGGCAGGTCATTCGTCCTCATGGCGGGCAATGCCTTGCTTGCGATTGCAGTGGTACTCGCTGCCGGTGCAGCGTTTGGCTTCATGATCCGGCAGCTCGGCGAACTGTCCGTCACATGGTTATGCACTTGGTGGGTACTCACGCTGTGTGGCTTTCTGTTCTGTCGCTGGGTACTGTATGGCGTGCTGTCAGGGCTGCGCCAACAAGGTATCAACAGCAAGCGCGTCATCATTGTGGGCTATGGTGATACCGGACGTGAGCTACACCAACGCGCACAAGCCCAACGCTGGACAGGCTATCAGGTAGTCGCTGCGTATACAGGTAGAGATCATGTTCCTATTGATGCTCCCATCGAAGCATTAACGACTCTTGGCGACATTCCCACTGCCGTTGAACGTCATCAGGCGCATGAGGTATGGATCACATTGCCACTCGCAGAGACCGATCAATTACACAGCTTACAAGCCTTGCTAGGCAATACCCTGGTCGATATCCGATGGGTACCCGATGTAGCAGCAGTCAGTATTCTGACGCATCGCACCGTTGAGTTTCTCGGCATGCCAGTGGTGGAGTTGAATCACCCCGCCAGCACCGGTACCCCCGGCATTTTTAAAGACATCTTCGACCGCGTATTCGCCGCTTTCGTACTTATCCTTCTGTCACCGCTATTCATCGCTATTGCGATTGCGATCCGAATCGATTCACCTGGCCCCCTGCTGTTTCGGCAACCACGGCTTGGCCTTAACGGACAACGCTTCCAAGTACTCAAGTTTCGCAGTATGCGAATTCACCAAGATACTGCGCATGTCAAGCAAGCGACGCGTGATGATCCGCGAGTTACTACGGTAGGTCGCTTCTTGCGACGTACTAGCCTCGATGAGCTACCGCAGTTTTTTAATGTGCTAACGGGTGACATGTCGGTCGTTGGGCCACGTCCACACGCCCTACCACACAATGATTTGTACAAAGACAAGCTCGCTATGTACATGCAACGACACCGTGTCAAACCGGGTATTACAGGATGGGCGCAGATTAATGGCCACCGCGGCGAGACAGATACCGACGAAAAAATGGCGCATCGTGTTCAGTTTGATCTGTACTACATACAACACTGGTCGTTCTGGATGGATCTGAAAATCATCGTCTGGACTGCGTTCAAAGGCTGGACTAGCCAAAACGCTTACTAATGCGAATCCGTCTGCGCTGGTCGGTAGCGCTCACTTTATTTTTTATAACGATGATTATTCTGGGTTCGATACCCGGCCAAGCTGACGCACTGTCAGGCCGATTTGGTGATAAGACCTTGCACCTTGCAGCCTACACCGTGCTCAGCGTACTTTGCTATCAGAGTTGGCTCCCGTCGCAGCAACGACGCGCCTTACTGACGATTGGTGTCCTTGCGCTGCTCGGTCTAATCGATGAATCGATACAGGCCACACTACCCTACCGAACCGCGTCCGTATCCGATTGGTGCTTCGATATATTAGCAGTGCTGATTGTGGTCTCCTTAATGTCACTGCCTAGGCCTTGGGTTGTATTTAAACATATTCATCCGATTCGATAGCCAATCAGTTTTTCACTACCGATAACATGGCTGAGCCTGCTATCTTGGTGACCGGGGCAACTGGGTATATTGCCTCCCACACCTGCGTCTGCCTGCTCGAGCGCGGCTGGAAAGTTATCGGTATTGATAATCTCAGTAATAGCTCGCTAAAAGTGATTGATCGAATAAAGCAGATTACTCAGCGATCGATTGACTTTTATCGCATCGACATCCGAAACCAAAGTGCACTTACCGCATTACTTGAGCAGCATCGTGTCGATGCCGTTATTCATTTTGCCGGGCTGAAAGCCGTTGGTGAATCGGTGGCCAAGCCGCTCGATTACTTTGATAACAATATATCTGGAACGGTGACGCTGCTACGCTTGCTGCAACAGCACGGCATACGCAAGCTGGTATTCAGCTCATCGGCTACGGTGTACGGAGAGCCTGCATCTGTACCGGTGACCGAGGCTGCACCGACGTCCGCGACTAATGCCTATGGTCTAAGCAAGCTGATAGCGGAGCAGA
>Ga0194118_10002887_pt1 | contig 20922 bp, 20 predicted proteins | sample TA2MahsurfametaG_2_FD_148662 | JGI IMG/M metagenome (GOLD analysis project Ga0194118, IMG submission 148662) | Freshwater microbial communities from Lake Tanganyika, Tanzania - TA2015013 Mahale N5 surface | ecosystem: Environmental > Aquatic > Freshwater > Lake | place: Tanzania: Lake...
TCAATATCAGGTGGTCCTGAATGCCTTACCGGTTTGGATGATGGAACTGGAAGCAGCCAGCCGACTACTTCCATTACAAGCAGGGCTTTTCGACTATGTAATATTTGACGAGGCCAGCCAGTGCAATGTGGCTTATGCGATGCCGGCCATGTTTCGGGCCAAAAGAGCTCTTTTCTTTGGTGATTCTTTGCAAATGAGGGATCCCACGGCCCAAGTTGCAAGGAATCAATCCTTCGAGGACTTGGCCGCTACTTACCGCGTTCCAGACCCGCTGAGAATCAAGGCTTCCGAGGGTGAAATTCAGTCCGTCTTGGATATTGCGGCCCAAAGGGGAATTCCCAGCGTTGCTCTGCAGTATCATTACCGTTCTCCCGCTGAGTTGATCGGATTTTCCAACGAAAACTTTTACAAACAAATAGGCTTTCCGCTCTTTGCCTTGCAACACAGTTATACCCCTTTCCAGGACAGCGGCCGGATCATGCTGGTTCATCAAGTAGATCCGGCCACAAGTGATGGATCCGAAATGAGTCCCCGGGAAAACCAAGCTGAGGCAAAATTTATTTTAGAGCTTGTGCAGAAAATAAAGAATGACCCATCTCTTAAGGATCTTTCTATTGGAATCCTTTCATTTTTTAACGATCAGGCCCGCTTAATCCGCAGAACCCTGGAAGGAGCCAAGGTGGATGTGGATGGTCAAAACCTAAAAGTTGCCATCATTGAGGGGATTCAAGGGGACGAAAAAGACATCATCATTTATTCCCTGGTTATCCGTGACCCCAAGGAAAAACGGATGTACCAGATGCTTACCGGAGAAACCGGAGACCTGAGAAAGGATATTTCTGCCGGAAGAGTAAATGTCGCCTTTTCACGCGCCAGAAAGCAGGTTCACGCCGTGGCCTCGATGCCATTGGAAAGCATCCCTGATGGAATCTGGATCAAACGGTTTTTGACTTACGCCCATGAAAATGGAAAGCCTGCTGCGATTGAGGAAGACCTCAAGCCGTTTGATTCTCGTTTTGAGGAGGAGTTTTATGCGGCCGCCAAGTCTCTTCTGGGGGAGGGGTTTGTGATTCGGAACCAGGTGCCAAGTTGCGGATTTAAAATCGATTTTTCAATTACCTCCCAAACCACGGGGAGAACTCTTGCCGTGGAGTGCGATGGCCCGATGCATTTTGTAGACGAAGGAGAAACCATTCAGGTGCAATCCGATATTGAGCGGCAAGAGGTCCTGGAAAAGGCAGGTTGGCGGTTTCATCGAATACGTTATTCCGATTGGCTGTTGCAAAGAGATAACCCGGAGTCAATCATCGCGCCCATAAGACAGGCATTGCACAAAAATAACTGAAGATCCTACCCCCGTATTTGTCCCACCCCCTTGGGTAATATGGGAAGATGAAAAAACTGGGTCGCGGGAAGTAATCGGATAATTTTAAGGACTTAATGAAGAAGTATTACCGGGTGATGCTGGGCAAAAACAGCATGTACGCCGATCAGTGTGCGCGGGAGAATTTTATCGGGGCTGACTATGGAATCGAAGAAAACCTGGCCGGAAAATTGCCGGACGATTGGCGGGAGTTTAACCGTAAGTACATCCCGGTCTTCTTAAAGGGACACCCGGATAAGACACGTGTGGGTGCCGGCCTCTCTTGCGGCGCTTTATGGACGCTGTGTAAGGGCATGATGAATGGAGACATTGTTCTATGCCCAGATGGGGCGAAGCGTTACCGGGCTGGCCAAATCTCTGGAGAATACTTTTACGTAGCCGGAAAGGTTTTACCCCATCGTCGCCCGGTTCGTTGGTTTAACCGGATTATTGACCGAGCCGACATGAGTGAAGACTTAAGGCATTCGGGAGGTGGACCAGGCGCAGTACGAGAGCTAACCCCTTATGCGGAAGAAATTGAAAGGCTTCTTGGGGGAAGCAAGGGAACCGGAATCATTGCGACAGACTCCTCTGTTGAAAACCCTTCGGAGTTTGCGATGGAAAAGCACCTGGAAGACTTCTTGGTAGAAAACTGGGATAACACTGAACTCTCCAAAAAATATGACATCTATAAGGAAGATGGGGAGATGGTGGGCCAGCAATATCAGACAGACACAGGTCCAATCGACATCCTGGCCATCAGTAAAAACAAAAAGGAACTTCTGGTCATTGAGCTAAAAAAAGGGCGTCCAAGTGATTCTGTGGTGGGGCAGCTTCAGCGCTACATGGGTTATGTAAAAGATGAGCTTGCTGAAAAGAACCAGGAGGTGCGTGGATTGATTATCGCTCTTGGCGACGATCTAAAGTTTAAACGCGCTCTTTCGGTGGCACCTAATATTGAGTTCTTCACGTACAAAGTTCATTTTTCTCTCTCAAAGAAATAGACAATGGCGAGGCCTAAAAAAGGTGAGGGGAAAGCCTCGGACAAGAAGGTTGCAAAGACAGCAGCGAATCTTGGATTTGAGGCGCGGATGTGGGCGGCTGCGGACACGTTGCGAGGCAGCATGGATGCTTCCGAGTACAAGCATGTCGTCCTGGGGTTGATCTTCCTTAAGTACATTTCTGATTCGTTCGAGGAGCTGCACACGGCCCTAAAAGAAGGTAATGGGGAACACAAGGGCGCTGATCCGGAGGACAAGGATGAGTACTTAGCCAAAGGTGTTTTCTGGGTTCCAGAAGCAGCGCGATGGGCGGCAATCCAAGCCCAGGCCAGGCAACCAAGTATCGGCAAGTATATCGACAACGCGATGGATGCCCTTGAGAAGGATAACCCAAGGCTCAAGGGAGTGCTGCCGAAGGATTATGCAAAACCGGGACTAGATAAGACCCGGTTGGGTGAGCTGGTCGATCTGGTGGGCACGATTGGCTTGGGGGACAAGGAAAACAGGGCCAAGGACATCTTGGGGCGCGTTTATGAATATTTCCTTTCCCGGTTCGCCAGTGCTGAGGGAAAGCTGGGCGGCGAGTTTTACACGCCTTCCTGCATAGTTCGGACAATTGTCGAAATTCTGCGACCCTACAAAGGCCGAATCTATGACCCTTGTTGTGGATCAGGGGGAATGTTTGTGCAGTCCGAGAAGTTCGTCGAAGCCCACGGCGGAAAGCTGGGGGATTTATCGGTCTTTGGCCAGGAGAGCAATCACACAACCAGACGGCTGGCGGTGATGAACCTCGCGATCCGGGGGATTGAGGCGAACTTTGGGCCGGAAAATGCTGATACATTCCGGCGGGATCTACATAAGGATCTGAAAGCCGATTTCATTCTGGCGAATCCTCCATTCAACATCAGTGACTGGGCAAGGGATGAGAAAGATGTGAGGTGGAAGTATGGGATTCCGCCTAAAGGAAATGCGAACTTTGCTTGGGTACAGCACATCATTCATCACCTAAAGCCCGAAGGGATTGCTGGCTTTGTTTTGGCGAATGGGAGTATGTCATCCAATCAGTCGGGTGAAGGGGATATTCGTAAGGCGATTGTCGAAGCCGACTTGGTCGATTGCATGGTGGCGATGCCTGGCCAACTCTTTTACAGCGTACAGATCCCTGTTTGTTTGTGGTTCCTAACAAGAAATAAAAAAGACGCCAAGCTGAGAGACAGAAGTAGGGAAACCTTATTCATCGATGCCCGGAAAATGGGGACAATGGTTAGCCGGGTGCATCGGGAACTTGGGGAGCAAGATATTCAAAAGATCGCTGGCGCTTATCATGCTTGGAGGGGGTGTAAGGATGCGGGGAAGTACAAGGACGAGGCTGGTTTTTGTAAGGCGGCCAAAACCGAGGAGATTGCGAAACACGGATATGTTCTGACCCCAGGAAGATTTGTTGGGGCGGAGGAGATTGAGGGGGATGATGAACCGTTTGAACAGAAGATGCCGCGCCTCGTCGCCGAACTGCACGCCCAGTTCGCCGAGTCCGCGAAGCTGGAGCAGGCCATCAAAGCAAACCTGAGGGGGCTGGGTTATGGCGGGTGAATGGGAAGAACACCAAGTCGAGTTGCTGCTGCGCGAAGGTGCGTTGCTCATCAACGACGGCTACCGCGCCAAAAACAGCGAGCTTTCCAATACCGGCATTCCATTCGCGCGGGCTGGAAACATCGACGGCGGCTTTCACTTTGAAGACGCCGACCGGGTTCCAGCACACACCCTCGCGAAAGTTGGCCTGAAGCGCAGTCTCCCCGGTGACGTAGTTTTCACCTCGAAAGGAACCGTTGGTCGTTTCGCATTCGTCCGCGAAGGAACCCCTGAGTTCGTTTACTCCCCGCAGCTCTGCTACTGGCGCTCGGGCGACGTTTCCCGCATACACCCGCGCTGGCTTTTCTACTCGAGGAATGGCCCCGAGTTCTTTCTCCAGTTCAAGGGGGTCGCTGGTCAGACTGACATGGCGGAATACGTCAGCCTCCGCGACCAACGCGCGATGAAAATCACGCTCCCACCCCTCGCCGAGCAAAAAGCCATCGCGGCGGTGCTTGGGGCGCTGGACGACAAGATCGAGTTGAACCGGCGGATGAACGCGACGCTGGAGGCGATGGCGCGGGCGCTGTTCCAGAGCTGGTTCGTGGATTTCGACCCCGTACGCGCCAAACTAGACGGCCCCCCCCCCCCCGCCCCCGACCCCGCCACCGCCGCCCTCTTCCCCGAGCACTTGCAAGACTCACCGCTTGGGCACATTCCGAAAGGCTGGAAAGCGGGCACCGTTGTCGAAGGCTTCAATCTCACGATGGGCCAATCGCCGCCCGGCGATACCTACAACGAAGAAGGCAACGGATTGCCGTTCTACCAAGGCCGAACTGATTTCGGTTTCCGCTTCCCGACCCGCCGCATCCACTGCACTGCGCCGACACGTTACGCCAAGCCCGGTGACACGCTCGTCAGCGTCCGTGCTCCCGTCGGCGACATCAACATGGCGAACGAAGAATGCTGCATTGGGCGCGGCGTCGCTGCCGTGCGCCACAAGTCCGGCGCGACCTCTTTCACATATCACTCGATGGCGAATCTCTACCCCGACTTCGCCCGATTCGAGGCCGAGGGAACCGTTTTCGGGTCCATCAATAAAGAGAGCTTCGAGAGGCTACCCTTCGCCATTCCGCCGGACGAGATCGTTGCGGCTTACGAACGTAAAGCCGGTCCGCTCGACGAACAAATCCGCACCCTCGAAAACCAATCCCTCACCCTCGCCACCCTGCGCGACACGCTGCTGCCAAAGTTGCTGAGCGGGGAGTTAAGCGTTGATAGGATCAAAGAAGGGCTTGTCGCCTAATGTTAAACGAGTCCCATGTTGAGGAAGCGGCCCTCGAGTGGTTAAAAGAGCTAGGTTGGGAAATCGAGCATGGACCGCACATTGCCCCCCAAGAACCTAAAGCCGAAAGAGATTCATTTAGCGAAGTGGTCCTGGCCGGAAGACTCCAAAGTGCGATCCGAAGGCTAAACCATCACATCCCAGTCGAAGCGCTTGAGGATGCTTTCAAGAAGGTGGTCCGCCCCGTCTCAGGTACTGCTATTTCAAACAATAGACGTTTTCACGCCCTTTTGCGGGAAGGGGTGGAGGTAGAGTATCGAAGAAAGGACGGATCTACTGCCGGGGATCGGGTGAGGCTGATCAATTTCGACGACCCAGAGCAAAATGATTGGCTGGCCGTAGCTCAGTACACGGTGATCGAAGGACAGTATAATCGACGCCCGGATATTGTCCTTTTCCTTAACGGCTTACCGCTGGGAGTGATCGAGCTAAAGAATGCAGCCGATGAGAACGCGACCATTTGGTCGGCCTATCAGCAGATCCAGACCTACAAGGAGCAGATCCCTACTTTGTTTCACTTCAACGAGGTGATTGTGGTTTCTGATGGGCTTCAGGCCCGGGTGGGTTCGTTAACGGCAAATAAGGAGTGGTTTAAGGTCTGGAGGACAATTGATGGTGCGGAAATCTCTGTCCCCGTTGCAGAGCTAGAGATCCTGCTGAAAGGAGTTTTTGATCAGAAGCGATTCTTGGAGCTGCTTCAGGACTTTATTGTTTTTGAAGAGGACGGGGATACGGGTCGGATCAGCAAGATCGTGGCGGGGTATCATCAGTTGCATGCCGTAAACGTAGCCGTTGAAGAAACGGTGAGGGCGAGTGGGATGGGGAATCTAAATGAACTTCCCGGGACCTACTGGGCAGGAAAGATGAAAGATGGGAAACCTGGCGACAGAAGGGCCGGGGTGGTGTGGCACACACAGGGGTCCGGCAAAAGCCTATCGATGTTGTTTTACGCCTCTCGGATTGTTCGACATCCAAAGATGAAGAATCCGACATTGGTCATGTTGACGGATCGGAATGATCTGGATGATCAGCTATTTGGACAGTTTCATCGATGCCAAGATCATTTACGGCAGAGACCAGTACAGGCGGAGAATCGAGAGCATTTAAGACAGCTGCTGAAAGTGGCCAGTGGCGGGGTGGTCTTTACTACATTACAAAAGTTCCTCCCCGAGAAGAACGGGAAGCAGGAGGCTCTAAGTGATCGGCAAAACATCGTGGTGATTGCGGACGAAGCGCACCGGAGTCAGTACGACCTGATTGATGGGTTAGCAAGGAATCTGCGAGACGCCTTGCCGAAAGCGTCATTTATTGGGTTTACCGGGACACCGATTGAAAAGGCAGATGCAAATACAAGAGCGGTGTTCGGGGATTACATCAGTATTTACGACATTCAAAGAGCGGTAGCAGACGGGGCTACCGTACCGATTTATTACGAGAGTCGGATCGCGAAGTTGTCATTAAATCAGGCAGAGGTGCCGAAGCTGGATGAGGAGTTCCAGGACATCACTGAAGGTGAGGAAGAAATAACCCAGCAAAGGCTTAAGACCAAGTGGGCGGCCCTAGAGGCGCTGGTGGGTAATCCCAAGCGAATCGAACTGATTGCCAAAGATTTAGTGGATCATTATGAGAGGCGGCTAGAGGGATTAGAGGGCAAGGCAATGGTGGTCTGTATGAGCCGCCGGATCTGCGTAGATTTACATGACGCGATCATTAAGCTGAGGCCGGCTTGGGCTGGAGCCAAAGACGATGACAAAGAGGCCGAGGGTAAAAAGAGGTGTGTGGTAAAAATTGTGATGACTGGAGGGGCCTCGGACTTGGTGGAGTGGCAGAGGCACATTCGTAATAAAGAAAAGAGAAGGAACCTGGCGACGCGGTTTAAAGATTCCAAGGATCCCTTCAAAATTGTGATCGTCCGGGACATGTGGCTGACGGGTTTTGATGCACCAAGCCTTCATACAATGTACGTAGACAAGCCAATGCGGGGCCATGGTCTGATGCAGGCTATCGCCCGTGTGAATCGGGTTTTCCGGGATAAGCCGGGCGGATTAGTGGTGGATTATTTGGGTCTGGCGGATCAGTTAAAGAACGCCATGGCGGCTTATACGGAGAGCGGAGGCAAGGGGCAGACGACTATTGATACCTCTAAAGCCATCCAGGTTCTGAAGGAAAAATACGAGGTAGTATGTGGAATCTTGCACGGATTCGATTGGGGCAAGTGGAGGACGGGGACGGCAGGAGAGAAGCTAGCCCTTGTACCTGCTGGGCAGCAGCACGTTTTGGAGCAGGACGATGGAAAAGGCAGGTTTATTCATGCAGTAACGGCTCTTTCCCAGGCATTTGCTTTGTGTGCTGCGAGTGAGGAAGCGGTGGCGATTCGGGACGATCTGTCGTTCTTCCAGACCATCAAGGCTCACCTTGTAAAGACCAGCGGGGAGACGGGCAAGACGTCCGAGGAGTTAGACCACGCCATCCGGCAGTTGGTTTCCAAAGCAATCGTACCGGATGGTCAGATTATCGACGTCTTCACAGCGGCAGGTCTAAAAAAGCCAGATATATCAATTCTGTCTGATCAGTTCCTAGCTGAAGTGAAAGGGCTGAAACATAAGAACGTAGCGGCTGAGCTTCTGGCAAAGCTCCTGAAGGATGAGGTAAAGGTCCGCTCCAGAAGGAATGTTGTGCAGAGCCGTGCCTTTTCCGAAATGTTAGAACGGACCTTAAATGCCTACAGGAACCGAGCTATTGCAACGCAAGAGGTGATTGAGGAACTAATCCGGTTGGCCAAGCAAATGAGGTCAGCGAATCAAAGAGGCGTAGATTTGGGGCTAAACGAAGATGAAATAGCCTTTTACGATGCCTTGGCGGCTAATGAGAGCGCCGTTAAGGCCATGGGCGACGATAAGCTAAAGGTTATCGCAGCAGAGCTGGTTACGCAGGTTCGTAAGAGTGTGACGATTGATTGGACCATGAGGGAAAGCGCAAGAGCCGTAATCCGGGTAATGGTTAAGAAGATTCTAAAGAAATATGGTTATCCGCCGGACTTGCAGGATGAGGCGACAAAAACAGTTTTAACTCAAGCCGAAGTACTTTGTGCTGACTGGGCTTCCTAAAGTGAATGAGGATGAGGCATTTTTTGGGGCGAGGTAACCATAACTAGCTCCTGTTTATCAGGACTTTCAATCTGCTCGCCGTTCCTAAAGACAAGCCCAACCTCTTTGAAAGGCTGGTCACCGAGGTATCCTCAGGCCCGAGGCCAACATCATTAGAATGAGTAGTGTTTTCATGCTCCTTTGACCTTTTCGGAGGGGCTGCTTTGGCCGGAGAACCGGCCGTGGTGGCGGTTCAGGATGAGACAGGGGCCTATCCCCAACGGGATAGGGATATTTTTTGCGAAGCCAGCCGTCCATCCAGAATCCGAGTCCGACCACCAGCGTGGAGCCGATGGCCGTCACCAAGGAACCACAAAGAGCGTCATGACTCAAATACCCCCTCCGTTTCGGGGTCTTCGGGTTCGGAGAGTTCAACCGGCTGGTCGGGATCAAGGCCCGGCAAGTAGGGCTGAACCCATATCTGCTTTGGGGGACGCTCCATGGCCATACCCTTAGACCCTTTGCGTCTGTCAATTTGGGGCAGAGCCCTTTGAATTTTATTTAGCCACTGGAGGCATAGCTATTAAGGGACAAGCGAAGAAGGGCCGGCATATCATTGCCCTAACCCAGCATTTGTCCTACGGTAAAGGTTAAATTTTAACCATGAAAATATTAATATGTTCACTGGTTTGTCTGTTTGGATGGTGGAGTTACGCTGAGGAAAAATACCAAATCCGACCCTCGGTATGGGGGACAGAAAAGTGGTACGGGGGATACGAAGTTTATTCAAAAGATAAGAAGATCGGAGAAGTCCGGCCCTCGGTATGGGGGACAGAAAAGTGGCCGGGGGGATATGAGTTGTATGAGGGGAACACTAAGGTTGGAGATGCCAAAGCCTCAGTTTGGGGCCAAGAAAAGTGGTACGGAGGCTACGAGTTAAATGTAGAAAACAGGAAAGACGCTAAAATTCTGAAAAGCATCTTAAAATAAAAATGAATGGTTATATAATGATTGCCGCGATTCTCGGTTTAGTTCTGGCCTTCGATTTTTTAGGGCGATTCTGCACAAAGGAAGGTTTCATAATTCTTTTTCTGATTATGGTCTCTTTGAATTTAATGGGAATTTCCGAGATTAAAGACCAGTCGGATCGAGGCATGGCAATCGCATTTAGCGGCATTGTGCTTTATGGGCCTGTTTTATTGTCTGCGTGGAGGCACTACGAGGAATGGAAAGAGAAGAAAAAATAGGATCTGAATTATCTCGAGAATTCTGCCTGCAAAAGGCCTGCAGACTTCTATTTGTGGCTAAAGCCCTTAGGAAAAAAAATCGGGAATTCTCAAAGTATTTTGACTGGATAAACAGCTCAGGACAAATTCATAGCCTTAATGTGTTAGCAGTTGTCCGGGCTGCGGTTATTGAGTTGTGGAAGATTGAGGGCACCCTTGACGATGTTTCCGCTGCAAAAATTCAAAACCTTGTTAAAATTCTTAATGCCGTTCGGAAGGCAGCAAGAGACCACAAATGCATAAGACTTCCCGCAGGGCCAATAAACCCGCATGATATAGAGGAAGCCCGAGATTGCATAAAGGGATACCTAAAAACACCTATAGACGAGTCAGAGGTTGCAATTCCTCCACCATGCGATTGCTTTAAAGAGAATGGGGAAGGCTGTCCAAAATGCGCGCCCGAAGATTACCTTGAAGATTGTTTTTGTGGTGAGGGGCAAACCTGCAACATATGTAATCCGGAAATACCAGAGGAGCGTCGAGCGGTTCCCAATCAAATGCGGTTGCCCTTGTCTTTCGGCCCCTTTCAGGGGCTTTCCATTTATCAAATTGCCCAAACTAAAGGACAAGAGGGATTTGAGTATCTATTGTGGTTAAGCCGTCAAAAGTATTCGCACGTAAATAAGGGGATGCCTTTTAATCCTAAAAGAGGAATGGGGTGCAAGGGCACCTGGTATAAAAAAGACGGGGCTGTGGATTATGAGATCTGGGAAGTAGAAAACGAGATGTGGAAAATAAATCGAGACAGAAGGAAAGCCCTAAGACGACTCGTGTGGCGTATTCGTCGGCTTGATGCACTCTTAGGCCCTTATTACCAACGGCAAGGTTCTGGGATAAGCGATTCAGAGGCCTCGACTGGGTCCGATACTGCTAAGAATATTTGCTTAAGAGAGTGGCTTGTTTCAGGCATTAGAAAGGAATGGCCCCATCGAAATTGTGATCACGATTCGGCATATCAGTCCTTGATTGATGGTTTTTAGTCTTAAAGCCCATAAAGAGTTTTTATCAACTCACTCGTTCAATAATTGCCCCTAAATGAATTCGGACGATATAAAATCCTTTTGGAAAAACCCGGCAGTCCGAAAGCATATGGCCTTTATCGGTAGCAAAGGCGGCAAGGCCAAGGCTGTGCCTGAGGCCATCTTGGAGTGGAAGGTGAAGCGGGGCTCGGGTGTCAGGGCCACCATCTCAGCCCGGGATCGGGGCTGGCTAAGGGCTTTTAAAAGCAAACACAGGGGTTTTATCGGCGTCTGTGTGACTCTTGCCTTTGGGGCTAGACAAGAAATGAAGTGGGAGTTTGTCTGAGAAGTTATTTTCCCCAAAACAAACAAATATTTTGATGTTGGTTGCAAAAGGAAAAGGTTAACCGGGGGAGGTTCATTTGGTGATCGTTTTCTGTATATAGGCGCGTCCTGCCCAGCGTTTCTGGGTCCTTGGGGGCAGGGCAGTGATCAATCGTCCGCGGACGGTATCCACAACGAGCATCAAGGGTTGTGGGTGCCCGTAACGAACACAATAAACCCGGTGCCCTGGGGATGCGTCTGCGGAGAAGACCACTTGATTTTCTCGGATGGCGGACTCGATCTCCTTAACGTCCCCATACGACCAAGGGGATCCCGGGTATCGTTCTTGGAGCCGGACCAAAACGTGTGGCTGAGAAATATTCATAAGAATGTCCTGATGAACTTTCAGCGGTTGCACTCGTAGCACAGGCCGCTCCCATCGGGCATGGCGCGGATCTCGGGATGGTTCTGGCAGTAGCCAGGCCGGATCTCCTCCCTGTCGTCGAACACGCGGGGGAGTTCCTTGATTAGCTCGGACGTCGCGATGATGATGACGTCGTTCACAGAACTGCCTCCGGAATGGCGCCCTCGAGCCGGTACAGATACCGGGACTGGTCGTAGACGATCGGAAAATCGAACATCGTTCGTAGCAGATCGATATCCCTGGCGATCGTCTTGTGGGAACATTCCCACTGCTGGGCCAGGGAGCTGGCCGTAGCGATGCGCCCTTGGGCCCTTAACTGTTGAGCAATCCAGCGAACGCGGTGGATCCCCGGCCGGGTGGTCAGCCTGGATAGCTGCCTCCTGGCCTTCTTCATTCCGTTGGTTGTTTTCTTCATACACCTATATCGAAAAAACCCGCGAAGTTATTATTTCCTCAAAAACGGGTAGGCATAGAAGGTGTCCGGCAAACTAGCAAAATCAGTCTATACTATTGAACGAAAGAGGTTTATGCATACCACCCAAGAAATCCTGACTGGTATAAGAGGAATCAGCCGTCGTAACATAGGATTATGACGCCTGAAAACACCGACCGCGTTTTCGGTGTTGAAAATCCGGAAGACAACGCCGAGTTGCCGGATTACGAAAAAATCCAAAGGGGCGATAAAGCCGCATGGAGTGAGGGGTACAAGATTCTTTGGGGGGTGGCCTATGCGGTCTGCCATGGTGCGCTCAGGAACTGTCCGGCCGTGGACAAGGACCTGGTGATTTTAGACGCGGTGGAGGAGGTGATCGCCGTGGCCGCGAAGATTCCATCATGGACCGAACTCAAGAAATTCACCGCCCGGGTGGCATGGTGTCGGGCCATTGATGCCATCCGAAAATCAAAGGCGCAGAAATATGGCGGAGGACAGCTCGACCGACTCGAAGATTTGCCGGTCGAACCGCCTTCCCCCCCGTTCCGGCGACCAGACAAGGAGCTTTACCTCAAAGAAATCCGGGACAGCTATCAGCAATGTGCCCAAGGGCTACCCGAAAAATCCCGGCAGGTGATGGAACTCAGGCTGCTTGAGGAGCTGACCCAGAAGGAGATTTCAGAAAAGCTTAAGATTCCGCAGGGGACTATAGGCGTCATGATTATGAAAATTTTGCAGATGGTTCGGCGCTGCTTGGAGGCGCGCGGCTTTACCCTCTAAAAAGGAGAGAACATGAACAGCCCGGAAGATTTTCAAAACGAGCCCCCCATCCTGCCGGACCGAAACACCCCCGAGGAGTGGCAGCGCCTCATCGCCGACTTTCTTGGCGGAACCATGAACATGAATCAAAAGGGGAGTCTGAGGGAAAAAATCAAGGGGGATCCTGGATTTCAGGCCTATGTTTCCGGTTGGGCGGCCACGGAGGCTCAGCTGGCTGCCTTATTGGCCGAATCGCGCTATCAACATGCGGAGCCGAAGGAACCGCCTGCTTGGGCGATGGAGCGGCTACGCGGGGCGGTTGCGAAAATCGGCCGAGCAGGGGAATCTCGCGAGGGCGGCTGGGCGCGTTTTCTGAGCTGGTTCCAAGACCTCATGGGAATCGGCGGGAAAGCCGCTCGGGAAGACGTCAGCGAGCCTGAAGTAATTATCTTTGGGGCGGCCATGCCAAGCAGGGATCGTCGCGCGGCCCCAGAGCCGCAAAGAATGAGTTGGTTCACATTACCTCGAGTGGTGTTGGCTGGATCTGTGGTGGCCATAGTGGCGGGCACCGTAATGGTGATCCCGAAACTTGGAGAGCGATCCTCAGGGCTGGCGGCAGGGGCGCCTGAAATTAAGGAACTTCTGGTGCTTTCTCCGGAGGCCTTTATCGCATCCGTAGGATCTCCGAACGTAGTGCGATCGGCCGGGCGGCATTTTTACAGCCCTTCGGGGATTAGTTCCCAAATTGACCCGATCGTGCTGCTGAGCCCTGATTGGAAAGAGCGGACCGTGAAAATCGAGATCCGGGTTCTGGAAAAACCAGATTTGGCGCCCCTGCAGGGTGATTATCAGGGGGTCCCGCAGCCGCTTTCAAAAATCATTGGGATAGATCCGGGACTGCAGCCCGGCGTGGTATATCAGATCCGCCTTATTGCGCAGGGTGAAACCATTTCCGAGGAAACTTTCCGGATATCCGACCGGGCGGATGGGCTTATTCCCCCTAATCCATCTGAGGTTCTGCGCACCGCCCTAGAGGCCGTGAACGATGTGCCCCCGCGCCCGGGTGACGCCTTGGGTCTCCTGGCTCAGTTGCCTGAAATCCATCAAAATGACCAGGCGGTCATCCGGGTCTGCTACAAGGCGCTCATTCAAATGGGGGCCGCATCGGAAGCGAATGAATATAAAAGCCGGATCCGGTGAAAAGCCTTTTGCTCAGCCCATCTAGAGCAGCATTTTATTTTATTTTGCCTGCGCTGCTAGTGCAGGTGGGCCCATTAGGTGCGAGCGAGAAAAAAAAACAGGGAAGACCGGGTACTGAGAAAAACCAAGGAGGGCTTGACCCGAAAAACGACGAACAGCTTTTAGAATCCTCTGGAAGGCCTTAATCGAAATGCAGGAAAATGAGAATGAGAAAACGATTAATAATTTCATTGCGGCTGGAGTTAAGATTGCGGGACGGCTTGAGCAAGGAGGCCGGTTTGGCAGCGCTTACAAACTGCTAGCCACAACCCGCAATACTCTGGTTCGAAAGCGGGTCGAGGGTTACTGCTTTGATCAAAACGAGGACTCTTTCCTGTTAATGGCAAGGGCTGTTTCCTCCGCCATGGAAATCCCTGATCTCGGTAATGCCTACTACTCCGCCACGCTGTTCCGGCAGGAAATATTCGACCTCTTGCGGAAAGGGTCAGCCATTGACCCGGAGGCCCTCCGTCTTCTTGATCGCCATCTTTATGCCCTGGCCAATAAGTACGTTAAAAAACCGGATGAACTAATCGCCATCCGGAGAGAAATATTTGAAAAACTTCCCGGGGCGGGGGGCTTTCAGAGCCTAAGAAATCTCATAAGCACGGACAATATCCGGGAACTTGGAGACCTTTACGTTGAGGCCGACGATTATGCGAATGCGGACAAGATTTTCGAAGCGGGCGAGAAACAGGGGGACGATGTGGCAAAGGCAAAACGAATTATGTGTGACATTTATCTTAATCGCCCGGAGAGGATAGAACAAAAAATTCAGGATTCATTGAAGTCGCGCGACTTTAGGGCGCTCTGGGCCGCCTGTGCCTCCTGCCTTCTTATTGAGCAATCCAGTGGAAGGCTTGATAAAGCGCTGGAGACTGCCCAAACAATGCAGGAGTTTCTGAGCCAATTAAAAAGGGCTGATACGGAAGATTCGGGATCTGGGCTTGAGGATCCAAGATATCTCAACCGCCTGGTGGTGTATCAATGGCAGATATCCAGCGCCAAAGTCCGTCTTTTTGCCCATCAGAAAGACATGAAATCGCTGCGACCTGAGGCCGAGCTTATGCAAGATATCCTTCTTACATGGAATAGTGCGGCCATGTCCCCATCTTCGACTGAGCAACAGAGACTTCGCTTCAAGGAGCTGATGGGCTCGACGCCTTTTGATATTTGGTACATGGCAAGAGAGCCTGAAAAGTTGGCGTCCAATCTCGCCTTATACAAAGGCATGGTGGTGGATTCCCTGGTTCAGGATGTGTCCACGCTGGACGTTCCGGCAACTTTCTCCAAGGAGTACCCGCCCGACCTGACCGAGGATATCGCCAGAGTGATGTCGGGAATATTCAAGCAGTCGCTGACCAATTTAAAAAATGTAAGTCATGAACAAGTATTGGAGGCGCTACCCAAAACAAGCGCCTTCATTGATTTTGCCAAAGTATCCGGTACCGGTGAGAGGGCCTTTTCGGAGGACAGGTATGTGGCGGTGATATATCCTCAGGGCAAAAAGAAGGAATTCGAAATTCTCGACTTAGGACTGGCCGAGGAAATTGAGGCCAAGATCTCCCTCTTTCTTGCCCTCGTTGAGTCCTCCCAAGAGGACCCCAAGCTCGAAAAGGTGGCTGCGGAGCTCGCTCAGGTTCTTGTGGCTCCGTGGTTCGAAAAAATAACTTCCGGCAAGGAAGAGGTCATCCTCTGTCCCGACGGCGCGCTTTCCTTTCTGAACTTTGGAGCCTTACCAGACCCCGGCGGCAAATTTCTTGCTGAAAAAATCAAGGTAAACTACGTGAGTGCCGCGAGGGATATTGTTTCTCCCGTGGTTCTTGAAAAGGTCCTTCCCGGTGAAAAAGTGCCCCGAGTAGGTATTTTCGTGGATCCAGACTTCGGGGCACCACTCTTCATTAGGGCGAAAGAACTTATTGCATCCCGAAGAAGCACCGAACTTTATCGGCTTCCCGAGGCGCGGTTGGAAAGTGCGGCGGTCATCGCAGCCTTTCAAGCGACTACCAGAGAGGTTGAGGTTTTCACTGATTTGGATGCATCCGAGAGCAGGCTGCGAAGCTCAGGTCCTTATTGGTTCCTTCATTTCGGAACCCACGGGTTTTTCAACAAGTATGCCAAACAAAACCCCCTGCAAGGTTCAGGGCTGGTGATGGCCGGTGCCTATCCCAATTTTAAGAGTGGCCTGAAGGCTGAATACCGTGACGACGCGAATGATGGAATTCTGACTGCCGAAGAGATTTCAAAACTCGATCTAAACTCTTGCTGGCTGGTGAGTGTGTCGGCATGTCAATCCGGCATGGGTCAATCTCTCGACGGGGAGGGCGTGCTTGGATTGAGACGAGGCTTTTACCGTGCGGGTGCGGCGAACCTGCTACTTTGCCTCTGGCCTATTGGCGACAAGGAGGCCGGGGCTTTTGTGGAAACCTTCTATGCTTTGGTGGGGCAAGACGTGCCCTTTAAAGATATTTACCCGAAAACAATGGCCAAGATGTTGCGTGAACATGCTGACAAAAAAGGGATTACCTACGCGATCCGGGCCGCAGGACCATTTGTCATGAGTTCGGTTTGGAAAAAGTACGCCAAGCCATAATTCAACCTCCCACTAGTGACTTCCAGGACGGCTCGCTATTGAACTGAAAACGCGTCCGGATGAAGTTGCGAAAGGTGTTATTTCTCGGTCTTCTTTTCTAGTAGTAGGACCGGAGTCCGGTGATAACGGGTGGAGCCCCAAATGGGCGTGCCTTCGAATTCAATCACTTTGCCCAACTGGGTTTTCAGCCTCGCCTCATCGGCCGGGATAATGTGGACCATCTGGAGGGTGGATTTTCTAGTGGCTCCCGGTTTATCCGGATCTGGCCCTTCAAAGGCCTGCAAACCCTGAAACACCAGGACGTAGGCCGAGGCTTTGCCTTCCGGCGCCCAGTTGATGTCGTTGAGCTCCTTCGAAATTGGGAACGTGACCGTATTCAAGACCCCACGAAGTTTGCTGGGCTGGTCGATGACGATGGGGTCAGAAGCGAGCAGGGGCGAAGCCCCGAGAAGGAGGCAGGAGATAGCAGCTAGGAGATAGGGGAGCATCGGTTTTTAGAGATTAAGATGAAGTTGGTTCAAGTTTGCTAAAAAAGGGGAACAGGCTCCAAGACGAAGACCAGGCCGGCCAAATGCGCAGATCATCTCTCAAGAAATAATTTTAGCAAACGGAGTGCCTCCAACGAGCCCTGTTTTGAAGAATCTCCATCCATAATGTCCTGAATCATCAGGATTTCGTCAAAGGTAATCATATGCTCGAAAAAAAGACGCTCAACTAGCCCGTAAACGATATTTTGGAGATCAAGTTCCTCCTCTTTGACTTTTCGTCCATATGGATACCACTGCTCGAAATAGCGCAGCTCTTCCGGACTCCTTAAAACGCGAAGATCCGATCTATTTGAAAAAAAGATTTCTTGATCGTTTTTCTTTGTAGCATGAATAAATTCACCTCGTTCTTTTATATACTCACGTAATTCATGTTGCAGTTCCTCTTTAGAGGTAGGCCTCCCAATTTCCTTGAGCCATTCTAAGGTCCTTCTTCGGATATTTTTATTAGAACTAAAATCCCCAAGCGAGCGGCTTTGTTCGTATGCGATAAAGTACCTTCTTAGCCAATCATGATTTTTTTCAACCCACTTATTCCTTGCGATCCGATAAAAATCCGAGTCCATAATTTCAAAAAACCTGCTCCTCTCCTCGTTTGTGGCGACAACATTTTTTAGTGTCGAAAAAAGATCTTTATCCCAGGGTGTGATAAATGCGGATCTCTCTGGTTGACGGTTTGCGAATCCGTAGGGCCTTTGTCTTCTTTTTGCTTCAATGAAAACAGCCCGGTACACAGCACCGGGAAATACCGTCGTTTTCCAGAAATCCTTTTCAACAGGAATTATGGTGGAAGGCACAGTATTGGACATTCTCTTAAACTGAACACGGATTGCTCTTTGTAGCCTTAATTCACACGCCCTCCAAAGGAGGTCCATGTCTATGGCTAATTCATGGGGTTGGCAAAATCTGTAATTGTTGAAAACCGACTCACCAAAATAGCGCATAGCCCTTTTAAGATCCTCCGCTTCTTGAGGGGCTTCCGGTAAATTATTAAGAGAAATTTTATATAGTTTTGTTTCGTAAAATAGAAATTCGGCATGCCGTTTTCCGTCTGGCCATTTTGGGTATGGGTATTGATTTTCCCAGTTAACCAAACGCGGCAAAGAGTGGCGTTGGATCTTTTCGCTTTGGTTTAGAAAAGTAATGAAATCAAGGACTTTGGAGGCTAAGGCGCCATCCCTTTTTACGGGAAAGCGATAGTATTTATCTCCTTCTGTTTCTTCAAAAACGACCGGAGCGACCGCCTTGGCCGGGCCAAAAATACGCTGAGCCCAGCCGATCGGTACTGATACTAAGTGGAATAAAAGTGTAAAAGGCAGAGTAATCGCAACTAAACAACCAAACAAAAATACAAAAACCGGAATTGACAGGTAAATAATACAAAATATGCCAGCACCCAGAAAACAGTCTTTCAGTCTCTTAAGGGCGGTAAAAAAGCTCGCTAATGAAGAAAGCATTTTCCTGTTTTAATTTGTTTCAAATATTACCGGCGTTCTTTCATGCTTTACATAACTTTCGGAGCTTGGTGGACTGCTCGATGACGATGGGCTCAGAAGCGAGCAGGGGAGAAGCCCCGAGATGGAGGCAGGAGATAGCAGGTAGCAGATAGGCGAGTATCGGTTTTTAGAGATGAAGATGAAGATGAAGATTAAGGAAAGGTACTTAGTTGGACGCACCGACGTGTTCAGGATCGGTACACGGCCAGAGCGACCATGAGGAAATACGGGAAGAGGTGGGCGAAGAAAAAAAAGCAATTAACTAGGAAGGCGTAAGGCTCGGGCTGTTCGTTAACCTGAACGTGAACGTGAACGGGAGCCAGGGGCTCCGGGCGTTGGAGGACGAGGGAGTCGAGGAGTTCGTGGTTGTTCATTTCTCTTTGTTGATGGCGATAAGGACAAGCAAAACCCAAAGGCCGGCCGAGAGCAGGATATGGATAATGTCGAAAGCGCAGTTGCGGCGAAGTTGGTTTTGGGGAGTTGATGTGAACCTTTGCACGTTAGAATCTTCGCAGAACGGGTCGGACAAATACTGTCTTAGATCGAAAGGGATAAGGGATCAGTTGGAGTAAACGTAGTATCCAGAGTCCCTCAGATATTCTGCTTCCAGGGCTTCGGCGAGGGTGGCATGGCCGGAGGTTGTATAAATATCGGGGGGCTCCAAATCGTCCCGGCGCCTGAGGAAGTATTTTTTGACGAGCTTCGATCCCCGAACCCTTGGGTTTTCCCCAGGCGCGGGACCCTTTAGGTGGATCCGGATGCGTTTTTCCACGTCAGCCGTGGAGCCCACATAGAGGCAGCCCAAGCTGGGATGAGGATCGCAGCCGGGATTCTGTTCCAGAAAACCTTTCTCTTTGAGAACTTCGGAGCGTAACTCGAGAACGTAAACCCGGCCTTGGTAGATGTATCTTGGCCTGCGGGGGGTGGTCGTTTGACGGGTGGGCATGACAGGTGAGTTTACTTTTCCTCGGATTCGGAGACGAGGTAGGGGTTGGTGGCGCTTTCGACGGAGTATTCGCTGCCGTAGAGGCTGTAGGGGTTGTTGATGCTGGTGGCGCTGAATTGGCTGCCGTACTGGCCGAGGGGGTTGGAGGTGGAGTCGGGATCGAAGACATTGGCGCTAACGACGCCGAGGTAGGTGCCGTCTCCTGCGACCAGGACGGGAGGGTTGGTCTGGCCCGGGGACGGGGTCAAGGCGGAGATAAAGATGGAGATTAAGATTAAGTAATTCATGGGGCTCCTTTGGTTTAAGTCTTGGGTTGGGTTGATGATGTTTTACGGCCGCGTTCCTTATCGATGCAGTGTTGGACGGACTGGTCATCTAGGAGTAGGGCTTGGCAGAAAAAGGTGTCGAAGCCGGTGTCGCCCTGACCGGATTTGCGGGCTTCAGGGCCGAAGGCGCGATTGGCGAGGGTGAACAAGGCGCGGAAGAGGCCGCGCCGGGTGCGGGGGTTAAGGTAGGCGACGGTGACAGCCTGAAAGGCCCATTTGAGAAAATCAGGGAAGTGGGGGTTTTTCAGGAGAGGATCGATGGCCTGGGCGGGGTTCCGAGCGGGCTCGTGGACCCGGAAGTGGTTGACGTAAGACCGGGATTCCCGGAAAAGGCGGGTAAGGGTGGCGGTGCGGGCGGGGTGGCGGGTGAGGTTGGTCATGGGAGTGGATCCTTTCGTGGGGGTGTTAGGAAGATGGGGTGTTGGGCTTCCAGCCGATGGGCGGGCGGGGAGGTTGGTCCTCATCGCCGGGGACGTAGCCAAGTTCGGTCTCCACGTCCCACTGAAGTTCAAAATGGTTTATGATCTCGCCGGTATGCAGCTGGATCCCGTGCAGGGGCAGATGGGGGAAGCCGGGTGCATGGACGCGGCGGGTATCGGGATTGTAAATGAAGTGGTAGCGCCGGCCTCCGTAGATGACGGTGGCTTCTTCCCAGCCTTCGGGCAGGGGGACGGGGGAATTCGATGAGGTGGGAGGATTAGGTTTAGGCGAGGCTCCAAGGTTCTGGGGATGGGCTGAGTCGATTTGGAGGCGGTTTAGGTGGTTGTACATATGCCTATAGGTTGAAGTCTGTTCCGGTTTTCGTGACATTCCGAAGGAATGAATTCCATTTCCGACCCTACCACAGCAGGTAGGACATCCGCGGGGGTACCCGGAAGAATAGCCGGAAGTAACACCATCAGATCACCGGTAAAACACCGGAAAAGACACCGGGAGCATTAAAAAAATCATTTTTAATGGGGACATAATAATTTCCCCGGATTGTGGGTCTCTCCGCTTAAAAGGCGTAACTTTGCGCGCCGAAGGAATCTGGAATCGAACTCCAAGTTCGATTATTTTTAAGGCGACTTTGTTGTAAGAAAACGTTGTAAGGCGAACCAATTTTGGCCCAACCGAAAACGCATCTCCCTGTGGGGGAGAGAATAAGAAATAATGGTGGCTAGGGCCGGAATCGAACCGGCGACACGCGGATTTTCAGTCCGCTGCTCTACCGACTGAGCTACCTAGC
>Ga0194118_10002888_pt1 | contig 20918 bp, 13 predicted proteins | sample TA2MahsurfametaG_2_FD_148662 | JGI IMG/M metagenome (GOLD analysis project Ga0194118, IMG submission 148662) | Freshwater microbial communities from Lake Tanganyika, Tanzania - TA2015013 Mahale N5 surface | ecosystem: Environmental > Aquatic > Freshwater > Lake | place: Tanzania: Lake...
CCCCAAAACCCCAAAACCCCATCTTGCGGCCAATAAAATTAATTTATTTAAATAATGAAAATTATCTTGCTGCTCTTGTATGCATTACAGGCAAAAGCTACCTGCATGAGGGTCATCGCTGATGACCCTTTCGATTCAATGTCGCTTCGAGCAGGCTCCTACGTCATCGAAGTACTCCCACCACTCACCTATCAGATTGTCCAAGTGCAACCAGCCATCACGCAAGCTATGAACACCTCAAGGATCAATGACAATTCTTACACAATTGAGTTGGCCAAAACTCAACCCTTTTACGTCTCAGTCATTATGAGATAATGCGATATGCAGGGTGACTACCTGATAAGGCTTTTTGCTGTTGATTAGATGGATAGACCGCTGTATGAGGTGCGCGGAAGCTCATTTGGCGACATTTCGCATGAATACGACCAACAAACAGTGGTCAAGACCGTTCCTCTGGTTTTAAATGTCCATCCCACCGTCTTGCACGTCGGAAAATTAGTCTCGTTGACCGTAGACGAATAAACGATGGACTACAGAAGAGTAGTCGCGTGCTTTTTCGCGACGAGGACCCACCAATAAATTGTCCCAGCAAAAATTGTCGCCTACTCACCATACTTGCTGGAGTGTAAAGTTCCGATAGGCTATCAAGGCTTACAAACTTTCGTTAGTGTTGCATAGGATACTAAGCTTGGACGCCTCTAAGCAGTCAAAGTTTTAGAAGAACCAGTCATCAGCTAATTGTCCCCGTAAACCTTCCACAGGGATGGCTTATATCAAACTTTCATGCTTCACCTTGTATAATCAGTCTCCTTATCGAATATCTGGCTGCAATTCGAAGGCGTTGATAGACCATACGTAGGTGTGCAGCATAAGACTGGCTACTTGCTCTAAATACCACTAGATGAGGTTAGTCCCAGAATTCTCAACCAATAAATGCTTCCTAAATTGTGGCTATCTTTAAACTCAAATGATTTTTATAAACAAAGCATGAAAATAACTGTATTAAGCGAGTTCAGTATCGTATACATCTCAGGTGACCTCAGCTATGATCTGAACACTTAAGTATCTCTGTAGATATATGCTGAGAACGTGAGCCCTCACATTGAGTATGAATGTATATTGAGGAATCGGCAGAATAATGAGTAGCGCTACGGAGCTCTAGTAAAGGTAAATGATATGGGGGGAAGTGATCCAAAAATGAGAAATCATCGGTATGTCATTCTATGCGACTTAGCAGCCTAGCTAATAGCTCAAGAGCACACATTTATTCTAGAGTCCAATAACATCCAGAAGACTTACCACTTAAAGCTCAAATTTCTTAAATAGACTTCCTAACCAGCCATTAGCCCTCTGCCATCAATCAGCCACTATCTAATCGATGGTGTAACCTAGCAAAATGCCACTCGAGTGATGATGCTCCTCGAGCTTTAATTCTACTCGCTGCACTTGACACTTACTGACGATGGCACAGTAACTCAAGATAAAGGTTGATGTTTATACCAGAGTGACGCGGGTGGCTTTAGAGTGGTCACCATATTATATTAAGTAAATCAGCGCACTGTTAGCTGCGAGGTACCTAAACTGCCTGCAGGTGACTACAAACTATCGCTAGATAACTTTGCATTGAATACGATAAGAATTCGTAGCATGGTCGAGCCAGAGATTGTTTTGCTGCATGATAAGATTTTGATTGCCAGCGCACTTACTTTTGAGTTCAAAACCAAAATAGACACAGCTTTTCTGCCTCAAACCATCGTTTGTAGCTGGGCTGGTTACTAGGAGCCCACAAAAGGTTTACTCCGATCCTCTGACTTCAGTTCAGACTACGACTTCGCTGTGTGTGCAATACCACAATTCGCACTACAGAGCCAGACCCCTATAAGCTTAATTCTGTCCCAGTTGCTAATAACTCCCTAGTTTAAAAGTTAGTCTATTCTAAAATTCTATTATGCTCCTCAAAGCTAGTACACCTTGAGTAACCTACCAAAATATATCGCTTTTGGCTAAGCACTTGATTTGAGTTATTTGTTTGGCAAGCTTAATAATACAGAGGACTTTACCTGTGTTTTCTACCTTGAAAAAATTTCGATTAAGTCATACTTAAAAGACGGTAATTGCATTTTCAAACCAGCCCTTAAATTTGACTTTGACTTTAAAGATGAGTGTGTTGATGTATTTCTCGAGGTTTCCGGTATCAAAATCACGAACTAGTTCACCTACTGCACTGAGTCATTCATCTATATCAAGTGAGTCGAGCCTCTGATTCTACCTGATTTGCCAAAACTGTAGCTTAACATACGACTTAATCGAGACTCAGATCGAATCAGCATCTGTAGAGTTGAGTAGGTTGAGGGCCTATTCTAGAACGGTATATGCACTTTTGACTCGTATCTATTGCCGAGAAGTGAACTTTTAAAAGTTGAAGTTTTTTATGAGGGTGTTTGGTATAGAAGTCTGAAAGCCAGGATGCCTATGATCTTGACAGAGATCCCCTATTTCAGGCAGGTAGGCCAATATAGCATCTACAACAAAAATGAGATAGTCTTGGAATTAATTGACACTGCGAATCATTTCAGGGACAGAGAGCACGCTCTGTTCAGTTTTGACTCAGTTTTCTACGATTTGTAAATGAACACGGCTGTTATCACTGTGTAATCATTCGCAGTGAGCGTCGAGCCCTAGGTTTATCTTGTGTATGATGATTAAGTAAATGACATGAAACGGTAGATGATTAAGCTTGCCCCTGTTATAATCGATTACATCCCCGAAGTAGCGCTTGTAGCTCAACACACTAACAGATTCCTCTTTTCTCAAAGAATCATCGTAGACTCAGTTTAACTTGTGCCGCAGCATCAGACTTACCAGAGGCTGTTTCCAACTATATAAGTAACCTTATTTCAATAAGAATACATAGGTCTAGACACTTAAGTTGAGATCAAGATGCCGGGGTTAGCTCTCGACATAGAATACACCGTTGTTATATTTTTCCGATACTTTATACTTTAGGGAATGCCAGCGGTCAAGCTTCAGACCACAGCTGTTATATCTTAGCCCTTTATACCGGTCATAAGTAGCTATATGATCATCGATAACAAATATGTGCGTTTAGAGTACTCTGCAGTTCCTCGTTAGGCCTTCAATAAGTGCCTAATTGAAAGTGGGATAGAAGTTGATTATTCATTTCACTTAAGAATATGTGACATAAGTTAATAAACAAAAGTCCGCTCACTGCGAATATTGAGTTCAGACCCTATAGAGATATGCTAGTTGGACTTTGTCTACGAAATTATGGATTTAGTCTTCAATGATATGATTGTGATAAGGAGTGACTAAAATGTGAACTATACTTAGAACGGCTACGTTTTGAAATAAATCGGAGAGTATGTCCAGATAAGATCCCGCGATTTACCTATACTGGCACGGTCTAATTTCTGTGTTCTTTAGGGTCAAACTACAATCAAGGTGCCATATGTGGTCGACCCAGTCATCATTTCGTCACTGTTGAGAGTTGATGAGACATCTTTGGTGATCAATCTTGCCACTCCCATGAGCTTATTTGTATTCAAGCGCATCACTGTGAATGTTAACGGCGAGCAGGTGGTCTCAGCCAACCTAAACTACTCTTCAATCAAAGTTACTGGCATATTCAATAAGCGATAAGCTTACGAGGCCGATATAAGGTACTTAGGTTAGGTAGTAAGTTTTAGCTTGGTCCAAGAAAGTGCTTAAAGTGTGGCGGAGACTGATCTAACACAGTATCTACAGCAGATAAATTTCGAGAAAGAATAGCAGAAGCTTGTCTCGAATGAGCAGAGGAGCTTTAGAGAAATAGAGGTTGGGTTTTAGGGATAGACCATATATGAGACACCATAAAAGCAGCCATAAGTTTAAGACTCAACCCTCATAGCTTAATCTATCCTAAACTTCACAAAAATAGATCAAGTTGATAACGAACCATAGCCTACTATTGAGAGCGTAAAAAATTTATCTAGAGAACCGCAACTACTGCAACTCTAAAACTTATCGATACCTTTGTCAGCAGCACAAAAACCATAATTTTACTTCTAAGAATTTAATCAGTCTCTCAAATTGCACGAACTGAAATAAATGATCACACTAAAATACTAACGGAATTATACAACTGAAAAGACCGATTTTTGTTAGGAATTAAATGGTAGGTGCATCGATAGCTTAGTCAAGTACACCCAGTATACTGACTTTAACCAATTCAATAGAACTTTGGCACTTCCCACGATTAATATGGCTGCAAATGACGGCATAAAAGTCTAATCTCTCTTCAACTATACGACTGGCGGACACCAAGTGACTCTTTACTCGCTGTCAGTAGCAGAGATGCGCCTTAAGTATCAACTAGACATTTAATTGCACTTATGCAACGATAGGTGCTACGAGCTAAATATGCTCATAGCAGATCCATCACAAAACACAATCACCTTCGAGCCTATGGTCGACCTGGCTACTGTCAGAGCTGACTTGAATTGTTGGGTAACTTTGCAGCACGGCTCAGTCTTGCATCACAGTAACTACTTTCAGCTCACTTACGTAGCTGATAACGTAGTCCCCCAATCTCCAAGGGAGTAATTTATTTGGCAATTGCCCTAGCAGCTATAATTAAACACACTAGTGCCAATCAAAGACTATGGTCGATACTAGGCAAGTCTGAGTTACGTGCCAACGAACATCACTCAATTTGAACTAATTAATATGCCTTTGCCGCAAAATATCACAATAAGCTACTTGACTCACGATCTAACTATGGTAAAACTGCTCTTATCATACCAAGATAGCTACGATGTTATGCACCTGGCTTAAGTGTTTTACAAGAAGACCGAAAGACTTATCCTGGTCAGAGAGCATGCGGAGTGGTTTGTAATGATTCCTGTGGAAAGTTACTTGCAACGATTGGACTATGATTACACGATGAGACTTGGCCAGAAGTTTTTTGTCATTTAAGTTACGATGCCTAAAACCCTCGCTACAGTAGCTGTCACTCAAACTGAGCCAATCGAAGTTCATTTGCCTATCACCGACCTCTACCCCTAATCGTTAGTTAGAGCAAACTCTGTACAGTTCATCAGTTTCAACTTTGAAGGCAGCGGTAGTAAGGAGGTGGTTTGCATTTTTAATAGTGGTTCCGGTGATATCTTTGTCCAGCCTACCCGAGTGCTGCAGAAACACTCTTGCCAAGTGGTAAGGATTCCATCGCACACCACAGAGGTCAGTCTGAGGCTCGGCATCATCCACAATGACAGCGCATTAGTTGAATTTGACCCATAATTGCACTTTTTTGAGTTGTTGGATCGACCAGAGTTTACAGTGAAAATTGAGTCTAGCACCAAAGTAAAAATAGAAACAGAGCAAGATCTGGTGTGCAGCGTGGACAACACCTTGTCTCATTATGAGTTAAAGTATGATTCAGAGGTGCAGTGTTGGCACAGAAATCAACCATAGGTAAGGGTCAGTGTTGCGATTGATAGGACAGAGCTGAGACGGGTTAGAGATAACCTCGCCTAGTATGCTAGGATCGTTAATATTGAGCCAAGGGTAATTTTTGATCTAAAGAAAGCTGTTCAGATTCAGTTTAGTCGAGCACAGACAATTGAAATGATCATCTTACAATAAACATAATTAGCTGCTGGGTACTCCTACCAAACTGAAATAAAAGTAGAGGAAAGCTCTATTTAGCTACCTCAGACGATGCAGGCTGGTACATACACCTTCTTTACGGGAGATTAAAACCCTCTCTTCGGTGGTATGCTGACAATAGCAAAAAAATCATAATTTTCTGCTCAATTATTCAAAACATACGACAAATCCTACCTGCTAATAAAAACAAGTATTTTCCCATCCCACCTAGTCAACTAGCAAGATTTATCAGTCTAGCTCCACAACCACAACTCCCAATCATGCCAATACCTACTCCAAACCAGTTTCTTGTGCCTATTCGATTCACTACTGATTCAGAAAGGAGAATACACTGCTAATTTCAAGTATTAGTACGATTAACTGATAGCGACGATGCTAGTCACTGCTAGCGAAACACCGGAGTCAGGGCTGATAACTTAATTCCAAGTTAAGTCTGCTATTGTGTCGAACCAGCTCACAGTAAGCTTCCTCTCATTGTATTTACAAGCTTACTCGTGCTAATTACTCAACACGCAGCAAGAACAGGCAGCTCCCTTAGCCTTAGTCCAGCAGAATACTTGCTAATTTGAGCTCTAATTCAAGGTGACTCAGGCAGCCCATTACCAAGTCAACTTCTATGATCAAAGTGGCTTCTTGATTCACCAGCAAGCGAATATCACAGTTGTGCCCGTACCCATCCTCATTTCACTGGATAGTCATAACGTACTCGCGACAAAACAGTAAAAAATTGCATTCCAATTTGCAAACATCGATGTATTCAGTCACTTCCCCTCAGCAGTTAAGATAAATGGATAACCAACCACGGTCACTAATTTAAATGAGGTTCTAGTCACATTCCCTAGCTATTGGTTCACTAGTGATCATCATTATCACGATCAGGCTGATTAAAGTATGCCTTATCAGAGCAACCTCTAACTTTAGCTATTCGAGCAGGTAGTCGACCTAAACTATTAAATCACTGTTTACCCTGCCTATTTCAGCTAGCAGTATGAATTTAAAACGCCGATAGTCGATGCTACTTTCAATACGGACCTCGTATTTTAATTCTAGTGGCTTCTACCTAAAACTGATGTCAGCTTATAGATCGATACCCACTTGATTCATGACTGTGCAACCACGGCCAATGAGGTGATTTGTAAACTTTAAGCTGGCTTCAGAAACGGTGAACATTCCCTGTCTTTAATCGTGAACAGGCAATAAATCGTTTTGACAGATCGAGTCAAAGTCATCCTCAAGTATGTCCATCCAGCACCTTCTACAAGTATTTTGATTGCAGAGTCTGATCTAAACCACGATTTTAGACTAATTGTGCCTGCAGATTTGCTATTCGGCTATGAAATCGCTTGTGATGTTAACGCACTTCCAGGTAAAGCCACAGTGCATTCACAGACCGACTTCAGGTGCCTTGCACAAATCCCGACCACCACCGTTGATGTCTTAGTTTAGTTCTACGCACGATTAGGCCCCTACCAAGTCACAGTGGCTACAGACTAGCACACTTACAAAGTTGTGCTGATGCCAAGAGATGTCTAGTTACGCTCGAGTGCAGTGGTGGTCAGCGGTTACCCACTAATATTTAAAATAACGACAACCAGTACAAATCACACCACCTATTGCATCATAGATGACTACATTGCTGAGCTAGAGTCAAATTCCCACTGCAATTTTGGTGTGATAGAACCAAAGACGCAGCAGCTTTATTTAACGAATTTTGTCGTTGGGGCCTATTAATCAGGCTTTACACAGAATATGGTTTTGGTTGCTACGATATAAAGTTTAACAATTGGTTTGTTCTCCCAGCCTCTCAACCAAGCCTAAAAATTGATGATTTTGGGTCATCTTGAACCTTTAACCCTCACCACAAATTTCAACTCGACTCCCAGCTCGCTCTTCTCAAGCCTCGACCTCATCTGCAAATTAAAATCACAAGCGTTTGAGTATCAGCGCCAATGTCACTTCACAGAGCCATAGCTAAACTCGATCCAAATTCAAACAAAATCCATGCCTGCTGGCAACTACTCACTCCAATTAAAGTTGTACACGGCTGTTTATGAGCATTTTTCAGTACTTTAACTTGTCAATTAGCCTGCTCTAACGAATTTATACCCGCACACACTGCATCACACCAACAATTTTTACGTTAGGGGCAGGAACTTCGACTTTTTATCCTCAGGTTTCGAATGTCTTTTAACGATTGATGAGCGAAAAGTGAGCCTGCCCGGCTTACTCCTCTCCCTCTCAGTAATTGAGTGCCAACTGCCAGCGCAACTGTAGGTGTAAGGCTTAGCTCGCATCTCCCTATTGTACGCTCAGAAGGAAATCCAGTTCATCAAGTATTTCCCAAACATGATTTAACTGGAGGTGTAACTCTCGATCAGCGACCTAGACAAGCGACTAGTCACAGTAAACTCCGAGACAACAGTCAAAGTTCACATGAACCAAGAGATGAAAGAAGTGCTTCTCGAGTGTTTCTATAGGAATGAGTACATGGCGATAGTGTATCAGGTGACAGCGGTCTAGACTGCACCCAATAGGGCCGAATGTGACATTCCCTAACTTGCGGATACGGTGTTATTAGCACCACAATAGTTGAATTTAGGCTTGAGAGCAACCTACCTCAGCAGAGGATTCGAGCCTAGACTCTCCACGATCGAGTCACAGAATAGGCTCCAGCTGGTGCTGCTCCCTTTGCCGCAACTAACGCACGCTGACTACAAAGTTGTGCACAACTAGCTGCATATGAAGGATTTAACTGTGCACGGTGCTGGCTTCTACGACACTGAGCAGTTGTGGTGTGTGGTGAACGGCTAAAAAGTTAATGCTTTGTTCTAAAGTGCTGAGAAGCTTGTTTGTCAAGTCTCACAGCTCAAATTGACGGCAGACCAGCGCATTTTAATTGTTTAAGTGACTAATGACGACAAAGAGTCTCTATCTAATACGCTCAGAGTTGAGATGTAAACTGAATTGCCAAGAATCTTGCAGCTATTGCAGCCTTAGGTCCTTTTCACAGGTAGAAATACAGATCTTGTATTTACAGGCTTTAACTTGAATGAGTTGCAAATTGAATTGCAGCAAAATCGACAAATCGTGCACGCCTACTGCAACAGCACGTAAACCCAGCTCCAGACTCAGTGCTTCGATGTTTACTTCTCACAGGCAGGTTCTTATACGCTAGCGGTGCGACCAGTAGGTAGATAAGGATTCATTCGCTCTAACCTTAAACTGCAAGTCTATGAATAACCGCTCTATCATGGTGTGATCGCTGAGATTGATGGTTTTGTGTCGCTTGGAATCGACTATGAGCTGGTGAGCAGGATTTAGAGGGAGATACCTGGCTTAGTGGTCGAGTGCTAAGTTAACGCAGACAATTTTAATGAGGGCTATAGGACGCCGGTTGTCTACAGGTTCAGAGGTGACAGCGTAGATGCTCAGTGCAAAATTGAATGCTTGCCAGCTGTCAGGTATTTAGAATTCGCAGTGTGGATTGACCAAACTTTTAAACTTGTTGCGACTTCATAAATGGAGGCGCATTCTCGCTTTGAGTGCATGCCTGAGAACCACATCTCCCAACAAGTCGAACATTACACGCCGTTGCCAATAGAAGCAACCTACAGTTAGACAGAAATCTTTGTCGAAGAAACAGTGCAGCCCCTTGAACCATTCTCATTCGTAACAACAACAATCGAAAAGCAGCAAATCGTCCTCAAACCGAAGTAGCTACCTAAGAACTATGACTACTGTATTGTGTTCCCATCAGCATGCACGCATATCTATAACCCATACCTGCAAGCAGTGACCTACACCGACCAGCACAGTGAGTCAAGCTACATCTTGCGTAGGGATGAACATCGTAAACTTGTCACTTTACACGGTCACTCACTAGATTTAAAAACCCAGCCTTTGTGTGTCTTCGGGGACCACATAACAACCCAGGCCACCTTGGTTGATTAATTTTCGATTACGTGCTTGACACCAAAGCTGAGTCAAGTGAGTGAACCACTGAGGGTGGGTGTCTAATACGGTGGTAGCTTGTTGGTATGGCCCGTCGAGTAGTCATATCTAAGAACAATAGAGATGCCAACTATCGTTGCGATTAATAGTAAGCAGCACCTGATCATTTAAGCAAATTCACCCTTTTAGCTGAGGCTGGATATAAAGTACCCTGAGAACTGGTTTTCAGAGAGTCAGTTCAACCTAAAGGTGTGGCTTAACTGCCTTTCAAGCTAGCAACAACATTTGAGATTGTACGCGGGCTAAGTTGTTTAGTTGTAGCCTTTGAACGCTGGCTAGGTCTGTGATGTGTACTTGCTGGACTTATCGCTGCTAAAGACTGCGGAACGAGCCCAATTCAAAGTAACAGTTATTGATTTGACTCATTTTGCTGTGTTGAGTGTGATTAAACCGCTTTAGTTCATTACAGATCGCCGACAAAATGATATTTTAGTTCGTTTGGACGCTAATTATCACCAATTAGTGGTCGACCACTTTAATCAAACAAAGTTTGTTATGGTTGGTGACGATACAAATGTGTACTCGGTGTCTTTTGATATTTACGTTGATGTAATCTAGTTGCTTTTCAGGCATGAGTTTAAACCAGGTAACTACTGCCTTGAGGTTGAAATTGGCGAGGTAGTATCTGAAACGTGCAGCTAGTTAGTGGAGTTTAGACACTAAGCTACTGTTTGGCAAACTATTGACTCGATTGTTGACTACACTGATCTCGCAACGGTTGTAAAAGGTGCTTACTTGCAAAGTTTGGATATGTATAGTATCTAGTGCTTGTATGAGCATTATCGCACAAATTCGTTGACAAATGAAACTTCACTCTCCAAGGTCACATCGCAGCCAGCATCCCGATAAGGATCCCAGTATACTTGTCGCCTCTCCGCTGAGTTTCAGGAGTATATGAGCAGTTTGCAGATTTATGTAGCCGGGTTAACTTCGAGCACCGAGGGCATCTTTGTCCACTAGTCATCCACAGAGACACAACCAGTTAAAAATCCCAATCGACTACCTGTTTATGAGAGATTACCCTTTTCGTCGGTTTATTCTATTAGCTAGCTATTCGTAGCGCCGCATTGCTCCGTCAGCTACACAGACTAGTCACTAGCATGTGAGGCGCCAGACTTAGTGCAGTCATCGCCGTCTGTTGTTGATGTTTTGGTGCCTGATTATGCGCTTACGAGCTCTGCTTTGACCTTGAGTGCGAGTGGACACTTATTTGACCCTACCCACTCCTACATTTGCCTTTTCAATCAGTAATACACCACAGACGTCACAGTGCTAACCTCTTAAAATATATCATGTCCAGGTCCTACCACTATTCACAACAACACCCAGCAATTTATCGTTCGGATCTACAGAGCGACCGATGGTCTATTTATACACCGATTCACTTAATTGCTTACCCTGCACAGCCCAAACCTCATTCGTCAAGTGTCTCCTCTCATTTTTGATACGTAAGGACATACGCCTCTGCTTCTGGAGACAGTGCACGTTTTGACCGATGCACCTAAGCGAATTGCACCGCTAAAATGCAAATTTAACTTGAGTTATAATGGACAAGGTGCTATGAGCTACGTCACTACCGCTGAGATCGTCTATGAAGAAGATACCAGTGTGCTTGAACCGACAGCTCTGATCAGGTGCTTGAGTCCAGAGGTTATTCCAGCACCCAGCCAAAATTAGTATTTTGATGCATACCTAAGCTTGACGGAATACGATGGAAGTTATACGCTGGAGAACCAGGTCAGGGTCACGTTAGTCTAAGCAATCACAATCGCATCTTTAGCACCATCTGCTGGCTACTATCAACAGGAGAACCTAGTAACGATAAAAGGCACTGGTTTCCTGCCTGAGCCTACACTTTTAGTGCGTCTGCTTAGTCGACGCCTAATGGATGCGTACCACTAGTGGAACTGGCCATCGATCACTTACATCAACAGTGAGACGCTCGTCGTCCGCATGCCCAAGCTTCAAGAGATCGACCCTGCTGACTACAGTGATGTCATCTTTCAAGTTTCTATAAATAATGGCATGAGTTGGACTAAAGAGCAGGCCAGATACACCTACTACGAAGAGCCAAGCATTAGCAGTCTGAGTCACAACTCCAGTACTACTCGTGGCCACTTCACGCTTACAGTAAAGGGCTTCGCTTTTAGCAACCGCATAACCAAGTGCTACTTTGGTCATCATCACTTTACTGAGGGTAAGTTTCGCCTTTTTATCTTTGTGAACGTATGTAGTTACTTTTGTCGACTCTGCTACTTTGGAGTGCCTAGTTCCAGCTGTTTAAAATCCAGGTGTTGTATAGTTTACACTGCTTACGGTGGATGGGTACGAAGTTACAAGTAAGCTAACCAACTTTACCTTCGAGAGCGATACTACGATCCAGAGCGTCTATCCATACGACGGTGACCTAACAGGATTGTATCCCTTTGTTCTCAAAGGTGTTTTTAATGGTTTATAAGAGGGAAATTTCGATCTAATCTGGGATCTCAGGAATATAAATAGCTATATCACAGCGGTCACGCCCACAGAGATAAGAGGAATCGTGCCTCAAAGTGAAAAAATTGGTAGAGTTGAAATAACTTTGGTTCATAACTTGATTACTTACCAAAATATCAGCACATATTTCACTTATGGCCACATTCCAGTGGTCAAGAGCTGCTTTCCGAGACTGGGACCATCAAACGGCGGCACTATGGTTGTTATCACTGGTGAATACTTTAATGAGGAGATCAGGTGCGTGTTCGATGACTACCTTGAGATTGTACCGATAAGGGATGGTCCTCGGAAGTTAATCTGCGAGATGCCTGCACACCATGAGACAACAACCAAAAGTCTAAACTTGAGAGCATGGAACGGCTAACACCAGATCGTAACCGGCTGTACTTACAGGTACAACTTAGATTTAGCGCCTAACTCGATAGATCCACAGCATTTCTACACTGGTAAGTAGTTCCCTGTAAAAGTTACAATAAAGGGTCTGGGTTTCACAAATGAAGATCCGGACAATTTCTCTAATTAAGTTCGGCTGAACCAGATGGTTTCCACCGATGTCACTTTTATATCGGCGACCGAGATCATGGCAATTTTCCCTTAATAGATGATCGAGGGTGCGTATGACGTTTTTCTTTCACTAAATTATGGAGTGGACTGGATGAAATTGTCAAATAACCTGTAACTCATTTTCCACAAGCCAGAGCAAGTGTAAAAGCTGAAACCTGATAAGGTATAGATCGCCCTGACTGACTTCGACGATGATTTTTCTGCAGTTGACGTGGAGGTCATTGGTGAGGGTTTCCCGAGTGACCCGGAGACACCGTTCTTTTGTCGTGTGGGAAGTTTAAGTGGAGAACCGTTCATGTATAGGGTCCACAAGGCTGTTGTGATCGACTAAACTCATGTCATCTGCAAAAATGTGAGTCAATTCAATGCAACTCTGATCCCTAAGTAAAGAAAGATCAACATACAATTCGGCTACAATGAAAAGGACTTCGCTGGCAATGCATAGTTAGACTACTACCCCAAGATACGAATGGATACCTTAAACAATTTTACTTTCTACGAGACGAACGACCGACTATCAATAAGAATCTATGGCAAGAATTTTATTAACGGTGCCGATAAGCTGAATTGTATCCTGCGCAGAGATGACTCCTACTACACCATTCACTAGGCCAGCTTCATTCACTTCGTTAGTCCTGAGTCAATAGTTTGTATTTTCGATGTGGAGCCCTATATAAACCACGGCGATTTCTACATTCTCGTATCAAACAATGACATATAATTTGTTCGGCTTTAAAGACTCCTCAACATCTAGCAATAAATAAAGATAGTTAATGTGTGGCCAAGTGTATTCTTGGTGAATGATGAGACAAAGACGCAGTATCATCACTTGATGTATGTGGAGGTTTTTAGAGCGCCCAGCGTACCAGCATAGTGTTTTTTTATCCCTTCTACTAAACTGCGAGCTTCGCTCTACCAAACGCCACAGCTACACATGGTTGTAGACGCCATAAGGGTAAACGAGACGTTTTACAGTTGTCAAGTGCCGAGAGATTTGTCTGATATTGCGCCAGTACCTTTAGATGTGAGAATCGGCTTCTAACATGATGTCAAGAGCACATCTTAATCTAACATATAGATCCACATTTTAGACAGGTGTCCACCGGGCTACTTCTGCACTGAAAAATTTAATGAGTGTCCTGTTGCTCACTACTGTCCTGGAAATTCTTTGTATACGTTCCCTATACCCTGTCCTGTCGGCTATTTCTAACCCAAGATTAGGAGCACGAGATGTATGCCGTGTATCCGTGGTCATCGCTGTCCATTTGAAGCGATGACTGACCCTATACCTTGTGGTATCGGCGTCGTCTGTGATCTCCAAAAATTAAACTCACACAGAGCAGAGTGTCCTGAAGGTTCCTTCTGTCCTATTGAGGCTAACTAAGGCGATTAGTCTTATTAAAATGGGCTGTACTTAAATTTAACAGATAAATGTAGCGTGGGAACTTACTGTAGAGGTGGCTTATCAATTAATGTGATTACATAACCTAAAAATTTCGAGAGCGTTGTTACTGAGTGTCTCAGAGGAATGATTTGCCACTAGGGCAGTTATCAAACGGATGGTATTGGCGAATGCCCATCAGGTTACTTTTGTCCCCACAAGAACCACACTGGAATACCGTGTCCGCCTAGGCACTATTGCCCGGGTCGTGGTAATATAGAGCCGAAAAAATGTCCTAAAGGAACTTTCAATATGCACTTTGGGTAACAAAATTGCACAAATTGCACATTAGGGCGTATTTGTCCAGCTGAAGGTCTTGTGATGCCAATTTTATGTCCATCAGGCTACACTTGTAATTAGGAGTCTTAAATTATTCCCAATAATGTTTGCAGGCTCGGATACATCTGTTGGGACGAAGTAACAAGTGGTTTGTTGGTTAGTGAGAGAGCATGCTCAGCTTTAATAATCATCGATGAAAAGATTTAGTGTGATACAAGAGTTTGGTACTAAAAATTCAAGAACAAGATTCGTTTGGTAGATAGTTTACTGACAGACAATTATAGGCTGGAACAGTATTTTTAGAAAGGGGGCGCCTGCTGCTGGAACCAGTCCACCACCTTCGATTGGATTATTAGTGTGGGTAAGTCCATAAACGAAGAACATACTTTTAGGCGTTACACTGAACAACTAGCTCTTGAACCCACAAAATAGGTTTATTACATCAATAATACAGACATCCCAATGCCGAAGTGGGACGGTATGCTCATAATTGAGAAATTCTTGTCAGGGCAAGGATTCAATAAGACAGACGGCGTCTAAGTAGTTGATGAACGACACAGTAGACTAATACAATTCTTCATACAGAAGATGTACACTAAATATAGTGCGCAATTCTGTCCTGCTGGTCTCATTTGCCTCGAGGCTGTTGCTTCGGACATTCCTGATGATTACCTGATTTCTACACCGTTCACTTGCCCCTCAGGCTCCTATTGCTTGAGAGCTTCGCAGTCTGTGATAGGATCTGGACTATGTCCTATCGGCTACTTTTGTCCAGCGAATTCCCCAGAGCCTGTTAAGGCACCAGAAGGCTCTTTCACTGGAAATTTGGGCTCAGTAGACTCAACTGAGTGTTCACCCGGTACTTTCAGCATACGTCCGCAATCAGGCGAGTGTGCCGCTTGTCCCAGCGGATTCGAGTGTAAAGAGAGAGGTACAACAGTTCCTTCTGTCTGCAGCGTTGGATTCTATAGATCGGCCATAGAATCTAACATTTGTAGTGCATGTCCCAAAGGTACTTTCTCGTTTGAACGTAGTGCGAAAGACTACCTTGATTGTCTAGAATGCCCGGCGGGACGTATCTGCGAAGTTGAAGGTTTAAAAAATATAACAGAAACTGCAGCATGCTCTGATGGAAAAGTCTGTGGTTCGGGCACTGGCGCTAAATAGTAACTAGATTGTCCAACAGGTTACTTCTGCCCGCCGTAAACCAACGCTGAAACGATGTTCAACAATCCTTGTAATAAAGGTTTCTTTTGTAAAGATGCGACTGGCGACTCAACCAAGACCAGAGATAACTGCCCACAGACTTACTTCTGTCCACCAGGCACTGGCAAGTATAACTACACATCCGATCCGCTAGACTACGATAACTGGGAGAATGATGCGCCAACAAGGTGTCCTCGGGGTACAGGCAACGACAATTCAGACACCAAATAAAACCTTTTACAGTGTGGCATTAATCAGGACTTCAAGATGATGGTACCAGGTGTTGACTCAGTCAGGAGCCTGTATGCTCCCAGAGCCGAAAGCTTGCGCATACTCAAACAGAGTGACGCAAAATCTGCGAAAAAGCAAAGAGACGAAGAGGAGAGACACAAGCGCAACATGGAAGCGTTGGAGGCTCGAGGCAGATCACTAGCTGATGTGGCAAGTAAGGGCGATCCCATGCTGTTGGATCTGTGGGAGATCATGTTCGAAGTGCACCAGTCGTACGACGAAAAAAAACTACCCAATAAGATCAGGAGTTATCTGAACTTGGACCGATAATACATCTTGCGCATAAATCCCTTAAATGAGTCTCTATGCGATGAGTGGTTCATAGAAGAGGAGCTGCCATCCGATATAAAAAAGAATCTGGAGAAGAATAAAATTTTTAAGCTCTAACCCAACAGCTAGATGCTAGTGTCGATGGACTTGCGACATGTTATGGAGTCTGAGTTTAATTGGGTCTACGGGGAGGATTGGGATATCTCGTTCATGATTTCTGATAATGAGTTTATGATTAATGCCACAGCGGAGTCGATTCTTCTAGCGGAACAATTTTTGCATTTCAACACTTAAAAGAGTCAGTTCCTTGAATTTTAGATTTTAGCGTGGGCTGAGATCTACATACGTATCGATGTGTTAATCTACAACACTCTCTATATCAATCACAAGTACGTTTTCATCAACTCGACAAGTGTGGAAATCAGAACGCCGAACCGTGCTGTCATGGACACAGAGATGGTCTTCATCACGTCGATTCCAGAAGAATACCTGATCATGTTGCCGTTTAACCAACCGCCACAGCAGTCTGATCCTCAAGCCTATCCCAACTATCTGTTTTCATTTGCGAAGTACTTTTCGAAGGAGCCTTTTGATCCTCAGCGGCAGAAATCAACCAAAAACAGAAATATCTGGATTCCAGCCTCTATATATTGGAACCAGCGTCCACAAATCAACTTGGCCTACCTGCCCTACTTCAGTAACTGTAATGGCTATGGACAGTACATCCCTCTCTGGTCTCTCCTCGAATAGAACTCGCTCTGTGATTAGGTACCGCTTGAAGAGACATTTTTCATGGAGGAATTTTCATTCGGCAAATCCCCGATTGCAGATAATTGCCCAGCTATCACAATTCAGTGCATCTATGATGAGATACCGGGCGAATAATAACCTCTTCCAAGATGGTTTGAGATTAGGGGCGGCGAATCTATTTTTAATATCGTTGTCTAGCCAGTCGACTACGAAAAGATGATAAACTATGAGTTTAATGAGTTTGAAGTGTTACCCGCAAGCCCAGAAGAAGGCGGCGGAGATCCAGGCTACATACCCAGTGGCTACACTTTAACTATCAGCTACTACTAAAAAGGTATCGTTAAAAAGGAGATCATTATTGTTGAACTCGAATTTGGGGAAATTGTTTAGTTAACACCTGAACAAAATGAGGGCAGCTAAAAAATTCCATACGACTTGACATTTTCATTTACTCCGCTATCTCATAAAGATCTAACGATTATGTTTGCATTTTAGGCCTACTTCTACATTGTGCTCTATTTTTTGATTGGGATTCTTTCCATAGTGAACATGGCGATATTTGGTCTCTTCCACAGAATACTGGCGAGGGCTGATAGAGGCAGGATAGCCCCATTCAGGTTCAGATCATTTTTTATTTTGACGGTGCCTCCAGCTTTAACTGGTGTTATGTTGGCTCTGTTACCGATTCTGATCGGGAACGGAATTATTGCGGTTGTGATTACCGGACGTTTCCTGATTTTCTAAACTAACATCTTTCAATGCGAATTCACAAGCGAAGCCGACTGCATTTACACTGTCTTTGATTTGATTAAGGACGAACCTGATAATATCTCTGTCGACTATAGAGCCCTCCGCAACGGTAGGTGTGGCGTTGCTTTGCTTATTTCTGGCTGCTACCTGATGGCAATTGGCTTGAAAGTTTTAATTCCAGACACTACTGTGCGAGGTAGAGTCCAAGAAGCCTACAATGGAAATATTTGGCAATACTATTAATGGAAACGCTCAAATATGGTCTTTTGCTCTATGTGGATCATTTTTTATTGTTTAGCACTGATTTAGTTTTCGTTTTCCGAAGTTTTCGGCGATTATATGTGGGAAATTATCGTAACTTTAAAGTTGATCGCAATCATGATCAGTAAGTTTTTAGAGCGAAGTTTGGATGAGGAACTTTTAAAGTTGCCGCTTGCCGTTGCGATTACCACTATGCAGGGTCTAGTCACGTTCGGTTCTGACGACTTCCTCGATTTCATCAACGCTTACTTTATTGAATTCGGTATGATGATTTTTGAGAGGTGCTACATGGGTAAGATTTCTGAGATATTCTTCGAAGTTATAGAAGTGAAGCTGCCTAAGCTTATAAATGACTTCCTAATGTGGCTCAATAACGAGGTGCAAGAAGAGGTTGTGAATCAGGAGGAGAATCTTTTCGGCAAAAAGAATAGGAATGAAGACTCGGAGACGTCAGACTCGCGCGTGATGCTTTCGGATGAAAATTCGATGCAAGAGATCTTCGGGGATGAGTCAGATAAGGATCGCGACCAAAACATTATTTTTTAGACTGAGCAACTAAAGGATGACTCAAGCGAAGAGTTTCAGAATAAATTCAAGCCGCCCCAAAAATCTCAAGTCTCCTTCAATCAGTCCAGCCAGTCCAAGATGGTCTTCGAGTACGACTCTGAGTCGATATCGGTCTCCTCTAACATTAAGACCGAGACTGAGACGGAAAAGTCTGATTCGACAATCGAGGACGACGTACGAGAGGAGGAGGTTGAGCCTTTAATTTCTGAATTCGCAGGCCTATCCTCTGAAATATGCTACTTGTGGTACTCGCCATTCTTTGTGCTTTAGTTATGGGTTTTCTACGAAGAAACGATGGTAGCTAAGAACTATGGTATCAAAGTCGCCGACTTCGTCTACTACTTCTTATTTTAACTAGTGATTGTGCCTTTTTAAATCGTCGTTGACATCATATAGCTCAACTTGACCGAGTGGTACCATCACTTGCCAGTGCATGACTATTTGGACTACCTAGCCTTCAGATTCACACAGCGAAAAACAAGGTGGAAAGGCAATGAGCCCTTCGTCAACAATATGATTGAGAAGGGCCAGCAGTCGGTGGATAAGCTTTGCTTCAGCTCTTAGTTCTACCTAGTGTCGACCATTTACGTATCGGGAATGTGCTAAACGGTTTTAGGAATCTAGACGCTCCTGTGGACCGACGGCTACAATATGTTTGGAGACTTTGCAACTATTCCCACGGTCGTCTTTACTTATGTGATGTGTATGATGCTAGAGAGGTTATCGCTCGCAGGAGGTAGCTACTTTAAAATCTGGAAAATAGATCCAAACATCGAGTTTAAGGATAAAGGTGCTGACGACCTAGACAAAGACTTCTTCAATCTGCTTATGAGAATCTCGGATTTCCAGCAAGAGGAAGATATGATTCAAGAGGACTAAATTCCTTTACACCTGCGATTCAAGCTGAAAGCCTGGAACCAGCTAGACAGGTGCAAGATCCAGACGATGTAGCTGAAGGCAGACTTGTAAACGGACAGGATGATGGCGGACAACTTCAAGGAGATGTTCTTGATGTACAATAAGCCATGGCTTAAAGAGCAAGTTCAGGAGATTTTAACGCCAAGAATCCTCTTTGCCTAGAGGAAAAAAGTTATTGGTGAACTCGCTAAAGTTTTGGGTGATCGCTTACCCGACGTTAAATTTGAGTCAGAAGAGGACAAAAAGAGTAAATCAAGTGGCTCATCAGAAGAGGATTTTGACAAGTAGCTCGAGGACAAACATCAGGCGAGACTAAAAAGACTAGTCAATAAGTTTGGAGTTGGCGGCTAATTGGTTGCGAAGATGATTGCTGATAAACGTGTAACTCCTATCTCACGGACTATCATCCACTATTGGGTCATGCGAATGCGCCTAATCCGCAAACTGCGCATCTTCGTCCAGTCCACCGTCACGATGAACATCGAAAACGAGTGTCTCTATTGTCGGTATACTTACGGACTTCAAGTCGAACTGCTTCAATCTATAGAGGATATGTTTTATGCGTTTTTGCGCGAGCACAATCAGACTATTAACGATTTTGAGTTTGAACTGTGGATGAAGTACTTTAATCGACATGCCAGGTATAGGACTCTCTGCTACGAATGCAGTCAGTTGATAGAGAAGCTCTACAAGCAGGGGCTCAAGAGAAAGAGACTCACAGAGGCACTACCCGCAGATGATGAGGAGCTGAACATTATTATGGCCTCTAAAAAAGGCAAGCAGCGCTGGCTTGACCACATAGCTAAGAGATCTAAGCGTGCCAAGCTTATCATCCATGAGTGGGTCAAGCTGGCACGCTACAATCTACACCCGAGTCTCATGAATTCGCCAGAGAACGGCGAGGATGACATGTCAGAGTCGATACACACGCTAGAAGAGGAGAGTGGTGAGGAGAGCGGTGAAAAGAGCGGTGATATAATTAGTTTGGAGTTTTAGAGTGGCTCTGCTGAAAAGAAAGATTAGGGAATCAGTGGCTCAAGTGTTATCAGTGATTTATAACCAAGCCTATCGAAAGATGTAAAAGACCTGTTTAGTGATGAATCGGAAAACTAAGCCTCAAATCTCACTCTCACTAATATAATCACGGAGAACAAGGAGCAGACAAAAGAATAAGACAGTAGCGCGCTGTTTAAGGGCAGTGGGTAGACAAGCAGCAGTTAGGTTTAGATAGGAGGCTCACAAATCTCCGTCTCGCAGCCTCAATCCTCACTCCTGCCAATCAGCTCATCATTCATTCCGACTACGGAGACGAGGCAAGAAGGAACCCAAAAGTCATCAACTCTAATGATGTGAAGTAGTTGTTAGCAGTCTACTCTGAATTTAAAAGTTAATTCTATTTTCTATTAATTTAATTTTTGTTTGGTGTTGGGGTTTTGGGGTTTTGGGG
>Ga0194118_10002896_pt1 | contig 20875 bp, 20 predicted proteins | sample TA2MahsurfametaG_2_FD_148662 | JGI IMG/M metagenome (GOLD analysis project Ga0194118, IMG submission 148662) | Freshwater microbial communities from Lake Tanganyika, Tanzania - TA2015013 Mahale N5 surface | ecosystem: Environmental > Aquatic > Freshwater > Lake | place: Tanzania: Lake...
TTTAGAGTTCTTACGGAAGGGCTTGAGAATTATTCTCGCAACAATTTAATTTTTTCAATTAGCGCCTCGAATCCTTTTGTTACGAGTAAAAATAAAGGGCATTCATATTTAAGTATTTACCCGCAAATCTGGGGATGGGCAACTTGGTCTAATAGATGGTCTCTCTACCTTCGAGATTTTGCAGATGGTCGTGAGGTAATTAGTGCGATGTTGCATAGGAACTCAAGGGGCATGAATGCTTTAGAAAGATGGAAATTTAGATCAATATGGAATCGAATTTTGAGGCTTTCTGGAAGGGGACTTATTGATACCTGGGATTACAGTATGTTGGCTAGCATGTGGCGACATGGCAAGTTTTCACTTCAACTTTCGGGAAATTATGTAAAAAATATTGGCTTTAATGCAAATGCGACACATACTAAAAGAAAACCCTTCTGGGTTCCTTCAGAATATTGGGTGACTTCAGATGAGTTTAAGTCAAGCATATTGACTAATCCAAAGCTAGATTCGTGGTTATCTATTAATGTTTATAGATGCACCTTGTTGGAAATTTCTAAGAATATAATTAGAGATTTTCTAAAGGCTCTAAGATTACGATCATGAAAAGAGACTTGGTAAGACGTTTAGTCCATGCAAAGCGAAGATTTCTTGAAGCAAATCTCCGCTTGAGGCGGCAGTTAATGATGAAAGCATTCAGAGTCCCGTGGGATCAGACTATTTCAGCACTTTATACCCCTCGGATAAAAGGCGGAATAACAAGGATTTCTCAAATTTCTCCTGGTATTACCCTTGCCACCTCGGAAACATCAGAGTATGGCTCAAATTTGGAGCATCACTTTGTTGCCCGTAATCTAATTTCAATCAAAAATGCTTTAATTGACTTAACTTCGGGCAATGTCTTCTTCCAAGATGAAACAGACATAAGGTGGAAGCTAGTAAGTGAAACTAGTGAGTGGCCAATCGAAGCAAGAATTAGTTTTGCACGGACCCCTAAATCTCATGGAAAATATCTAAAGTTGAATGGTGTCTTCCTCAATGGTCTGCTGTCAACAGGTCATTATCACAGAATAACTGAAGATATCCCAACTCTACTTTCTCTTCCAAGAAGTACAAAAATATTAGCAAGAGAAAGAGATCAAAAAGTGTTAGAGCAATTTGGCATGAACGAACTCAAAATTGTTAAAGATAGAGGATTCATTGAGGTCGAAAGGCTTGAATTTATTTCGAAAGGAAACGATGTAGGGTATCTTCATCCAGCTTATCGAAAAGCGTTATTGCGACAATCTCAAGAAGAGCTAAGACCTGAGGCCTTTAGAAATATTTATTTGACCAGAGAAGATTTAAGGCGATCAATAAGAAATGAAAGAGAAGTGGTTCAACTTGTACAATCAAAAGGATTTGAGATTGTGGATCCAGCATCACTATCAATTAAAGATCAGATCTCTCTGTTTTCAGAAGCTAAGTTAGTAATAGCCCCTCACGGCGGCGCTATAACAAATATGATTTATTCAAGAGAAGCATCGCTACTAGAAATCATGCCAAAAGAGAGAATTAACAGATGTTTTGAATGGCAAAGCCTAGTTTGCGGTCACAACTACCAAGTTTACTTCTACTCCCAGAAAAGAGGAGTAGATATAGAGAAACTTACATCCAAAATTGAAAAATGGATGTCGATTTAGACTAGCCTAAAAGTGGTTTGAGAAACCCAACGAGATCTGGTTTTTGTGTGCCAGGATTTAATAAAGGTTGTTTTATTAACTCTTCAATTACTTCGGTTTGTGATTGAAGAGAAGCAATCAGTTCTGCTGCTGCTGCTAGTGAATCGTAAGATGCGCAATTAATAAGAGCTGCCGAGTTTAGAAGACCTCCAGCGTCATTTCCCCAATACACTGGGACAGATTTACTCAACCAAGCTTCTAAAGGTTTCTCTGTAACATATCCAGGATAAAGATCATTTTCGAAACAAATCACAAATTTATAATTGTTGCCCATTGCCACTTTATCTTCCACATAGTTATTTGTATAACGGCCGAAGATTTCAACTTCACCATACTTTGATAGTTCTCTCAAAAACCGCAATCTAACGGGGTCAGGATTATTTATAAAGGTACAGGCAAATTTTCTAGCCTGGATATTCTTACCAATAGAGACTCTTGAACTAAGTAGCTCATCGAAAGATACATGATGTCTAACATAAGAAGCCTTATTATTCAAAAAGTCGATGTAACTGAAAAGAAGTGGAAAATATAGATTCTTGCCTCCATTAGAATCTAGATCAAAACTTAAAGACAGGTCAACACCCTCAGATGGAATACGTCTGTTCTCAAAAGTAATCCAGACTTTCTTTCCGTTCACCTTGTTGATACTGGAGAGACCTTTTTGATGATTGAGCCAATCCACCATAGCACTATCTGAAATTCTAGAGCGAAGAAAGAGAAGAGCTTTTTTAAATGTAGTTATTTTTGGGTAGCAACCGATGAAAGTAATCCTGTTTTTATTTAATTGTTCGGAGTCATTGGCTTGACTGAGTAGAGCATCGCGAAAAAGATTATTATTGGGTTCAAAATCATGCGGAAAATCCATGAAGTGAAGCATTTCTCAAGTCTAATGCATTACTCTTCGGATATTGTGAACCGAGTTAAATTTGCTGTAGAAAATCCTGCGCTTGCTTTTCGCTGGTTAACCAAGCGAGGCAGTGATTTAACCGAAATTGAACTTACTTATATTGCACGAAAAGTGCTTGGCAAAGGAGCTATCGTCGAAGCAGGTTCATCTGACGGAGTGGACACTGTTCGGTTAGCTATGCAGTTCCCAGCACACCAAATCTATGCGATTGAACCTATTGTAGAACAATTTGAAGTGACTAAGGCAAAAACCTCTAATTTAGAAAATGTAAAGAATTTCAATTTTGCTCTGTCTACAAATACTGGACTTGCCGAGATGTACGTTGGAAAGTCAGGTAAAGGAATAGAAGGCATGGGATCTTCGTCACTTCTCGAACCCACAAGACATACAGACGAATTTCCCGAGATAACGTTTAACTCCAAGCAACAAGTAAACGCTGTAACACTTGAAGATTTCTGTGCTCTGCATGATGTTTCCTTCGTTGATTTGCTCTGGCTGGATGTACAAGGACTTGAATTAAAGCTCATAAAGAGAAGTGAAGACTTTCTTAAGAAAAGGGTAAACCTAATTCATATGGAAGTCTCGAGAGTTGAGCTATACAAGGGGTCAGCTTTGTATAGCGAAGTTATGAGCTACATGAATAAAATAGGATTCGCAGCGCTTAAGAAGCGTGTTGGGCGGATAAGTGGAAATTGTTTATTTCAAAATCAGAAAGTCTAAATACGTAGTTAGATTGACGTCAGCTGAAATTCAATTTCAGCGCAAAGAGCGTGATAGATGATGATGTGGCCTTCTTGGATATGAGGCGTTCTTTCTGAGTTAACTGCCAAAGAAACATCAGAATCAAGCAATTTAGATCCTTTCTCTGAAGTCAACGCAATTACCTTTACTCCTAACGTGCGAGCCACCTCAATGGCCTTATGAATATTTCTAGATTTTCCGCTTGTGGAGATTGCAATTAGCACATCTCCAGAATTTGCGTAAGCAGATAATTCACGCCCCAATTGCTCTTCGAAAGATTGATCATTTGCCCAGCTAGTAAGAGCCGCAGGATTACAACCTAGAGCCATTACTGGAAACCCAATATGGGGGATCGTGAAGTAATTTACAAGTTCGCCGGCAATATGGATTGCATCAGCGTGAGAACCACCATTTCCTGCAGTGAAGATTCTTTTACGAGAATTAATGGCAGTAACACAAATCTCGACAGCCTCAAGATAAGATTTCAAAAATATTGGTTCTTTGAGTAATAGTGAAGAGTTAATTGAATTCCGGTGATAGTCAATAAATCTCTCATAGGCAGTCATGTACTAAGTATACACTGTCTAAACGCATGAACAATCTAGCTTCACCTTTGGAAAGAAAGTTTTACGAATTGCACCTTCAAAACGCCTAATAAAGGAAATTAATTTCCAAGATCCTAGTCTAGAACCGTTAAGATAAAAGCTTGGATCTTGACTTCTTAGCTCTTTGCGCTTTAAGTGCCTAAAGCTTATGCCCCCTAATGCATGAAAGAGTCCATATTGCACTGTGTTATCAAATAATTTAGATATTTCCGCTTGATTGACTCCACTGTTAAGAATTTTAATGAGTTCGGACATTCCATTAACTGGAATTACGACATTTAAAGACTCATGAAACGCTCTACTAACCAACAGAGATGGTTTACCAAAAAAGGATGCCTCAACACCAATTGTTGAACCGAAAGTTACAACAAAGTCTGACTCTTTTAGAATGTCATATGTTTTTATTGAAGAGTCTTGCATAACAAAAGTGACATTAGGCCTAATTGACTCACTTTGGAATTCTTTCCAGCGCATAATTTCTCGACTGGACTTATGCTTTAAGTTCGGATGAACTCTAATAAGCAAGTGCAAGTTATCAAAATTAGAAAGCTCCTTTTGAAGTTCTCGGAGAAATCCAATCTGGTCATTCCAAGTAGTAGAACCAAGATCTGTTGAGAATAATTCATCCTCGGACGAGTGGAAAAAAGTCACTAATGTTCTAATCTTCGCATTACGTTTAAAATCTAGATTTTGCTCTTTAGTAAAGGCTTGACTTACTCCCTGGGAGCGATCCAAGAACCATTTCTCAGATATATTTTTTGCCTCAGATTCGCTTTTGCTCGAACTAAATTCTGCCCAATAATTGCGCATTATCGAACAACGGTATTCAATACTATGTACTGGCCTTTCAAATTCGAAATATCGATCTTCCCAGGCAGGAGAGAATCGTTCAATGAATTTGACTTTGATTCCTAAGTCTTGAGCTGCTTTCCAAATAGCTTTCTCACGGTAAAAACGCCCGTTAAATATAAATATCCAGTCTGGTCGATGTAATTTTAGGAATTCAAATGCCTTTTGGTACACCAAGTAATGTATAAGCCCGTAATGCTCGATGAGTTTTTTCGTATGAATTTTGCAAGGTCTACTGTCACGAGTTTTAACTATTGTCTCCTCGTAGCCAACTTGAAGTTCAGTTCTACTCAGACCCTCATTATCAGAAGGCTTGAATAAAGAATATTTCTCTAGCAGTATTCCCATGTTGGATAGGGCACGACTAATTCGTTGGTTCTGAAGTTTTGCTAGTTTATAGTCAAGAAAGCTGGAAAGAGGTAAGTCGACAGGGGAGCTCTCATGTTCGTATGCCTGTAAGAAGGTGACCCTTGAACTTTGGTTACTCGCTTCCTGGATCGCAGAGTCAAGAAGTGCAGATCTCTGCCAAGGATTTGCACTAATGGAGAAATAAAAGACTTTTTTCATGGATTGAGTCCCAGCCTCTTTCTTTTAAGGCGATTAGCAAAAATTGAACTGTAAGTTAAAAGCTTTGAGCGCGACACCTTTGTTTCCTTAAAACTCTCAACTTCCCATGCTCCCCAACCTAGCTCATATAAAGTGCAATTTCTGAATGGGATACCTGATAGTTCTAACCATAGTCCCCTTATTAATGCTCTTTCCTTCCGCTTTTCAATAAGCACATGATCATGTTTGATGTCCACTTGGTCTATCCATTCATAAATCTCATCAAGACTACTTAATTTATCAGCGACATCAAGCTCGTCATACCAACAATCTGCAAGAATGGCAGATGGGATGCAGTGAAATGCCGCTTCAATTCCTATCGTGCTCCCATAAGAAATAACACCCTTGGACCCCTTTAATAAGTCATAGGAGGAGATTGATTCTTCAGGCGCAATGATTGTCGAAAAGCTGGTATCCCTTAAGTCTTTCCAGCGCTCCCTCTCTTCTAAAGGTTTTGTTGCAAGGTTTGGGTGTAGACGAATATATAAGTGCTCTTGCTCACGTTTATCAAAGAAGTTTTGAAGGCTTTCAATCAACTTCACTTGCTCCATAAATGGCTCAGTCCATGAGTCCCAAAAACCTACAGCCTCATCATCCGAGTTTGAGTAAAAGACAAAATATGCTGGCTTAAATGTCTCCTTGGTATCTCTTGCTGACAATTGGTAGAAACGGTTTCGCTTACTCTCTAGATCAGAGAAATATCGACTACCAATTTGGATTAGGTCACTTTTGCTAAATTCTTTAGATTTGCTAATCCACAACTCTTTCATACGATTTTGGTTGATTATTCGGTCGTGGAAGCCCTCATTTTTGCGAAGGTGAAAACGATTTCGTGTTGTTTCAAACAAAAAGGTGTCAATCCCTAGTGACTTACAAGCATCCCAAGTTGCTCGTTCATGCAGAAAACGACCATTGTAAATTAAGGTTCTTTTGATGTTATTGAATTCAATGTCCTTTTTTACTCCAAAATAAACTTGCAGATATGACTCCAACAGAAGGGATACTAACCATTGATCGCGCTCAAAATTGAAATCTCTTCTGCCTGATTCATAGACAAAAGAGTTAGCCAAGGCTCCACCAGGAGAAATACCCTGAAATTCTATTTTGCTAAATTCTTGGACAGTTTTTATTTCTCTTAGTTGACTTAAGAATTCCTTTAAGAAAATATCACTTTCTTGAGATTCTGACATTCTCAACCTTTTTTGCAGATGAGTGAGATTTAGGCTATCGAGGGCATTGGATATTGAAGTAGGAAACCGATTTAATATTGAAAAGCTATCTAGTCCACGAGCCATGCGGGATGGGTAGCGTGTTGATACTCCAAGCCAATAATAATGTAACGCAAAGTCTCCGGTTAATTTCCATTCTTCTAAAATTTCAAAACTTGCAGCAAGCTGAATAGAGTTGGAGGTAAATTGAAAGCAGGCTGTTGCTCCCTCTAATCCACTCTTAATAGAGTTCATGCCAAGTGGTCGAATGAAACTTTTTCTAGTGCACTTACGTTATCCTTGAGTTTCTTTCCAACTACCAAGTCCCAATTTGATGCGCTCAATCCTTCAAGAGGTGATCTAATTTCAAGATCCTCGGGCTGCAAAATATGGCCACTTGGCAGGGGGCGGGAATAAATAAGCATCTTGCCCATTTTTCTGATCCCCCCCTTTTCTACCTCTTGAAATGTCTTCTCGCCATCACCAAGTGCTTTTACGACCAAAGATAAATCTCTCACAAGCTTTGACATGCCAGTTGGTTCAAGAGAAAAGGCGTGATCAGTGCCTTTCATAGCTCTATCTAAAGTAAAATGCTTTTCGATTATTCGAGCCCCAAGAGCTGCAGCGACAGTTGAGAATGCAATTCCACGATCGTGTGACGATAGACCAATGACTGTTTCTGGAAAACTTCTTCTATAGGTTTCGATAACTCGAAGATTCATGTGTTCTGCCTCAGCGGGATAAGCAGCAGTGCATTGCAGTAGTCCCACATTACGAGGATCTACCTCACTCATAGCTTGCTCAACTTCAAACATAGATGATCCTCCGGTACTCATTATCAGAGGAATTCCCGTTTTTTTTGCATAGCGAATTAGTGCGGTGCTCTTTAGATCACCAGATGCCATCTTTATGGCCGGAACACCCAAAGCTGCTAGAAAATCAACACTCTGAAAATCAAAAGCTGTAGCAAAGAAAATCAAATTCTTTTTATTCGCATATTCCTTTAAGTGTTTATATTCTGCTATTCCAAATTCAAGCGCTTCTCGATGTAGTCCATAAGAATCTCCGAATGAGGTCGGTCCTTGGTATGGTGAATCATAAAACTCAGGAGTATAAAGGGATTTATTGAATCGCTTTTGGAGTTTGACCGAATGGGCACCAGCATCTGCTGCCGCATCGAAGATTCTCTCACACATTTCTATGCTGCCCTGATGGTTATGACCAACTTCAGCAATTACAAATGGCATTGAATCATCACTAATCTCGAAGTCAGCAATTCTAAGTTTTCGCATATCTAACACTCCTAGGTTTAGGCGAAAGTCTATCAGGCCGCCAATAGCTAATTCAGCGCAGATTCGTAAATTCTGACAATATTTATAGCCCTGTTCAATCTTTCAAAAAGATCACTGTCAAAGGAAGACTTGTTTAAGAGAAATAGAAGTTGCATTGCAAAGAGTTGATCTCCACTCATTTTAGTTACTAGTACATTTGATTTCATTGCCTTATCTTTAAAAGTGACTTCTCCAGAGAGAAAATTCCAGATAAGAGTCTGATCTTGCCAGTCGATTTGTCCATGACGCTCTTTTTCTCCTTGAGAAAAACTCAGAGAAACTTTGATTTCTGGAGACAAATCTGTAGATACTAGAGAATCAAGGGTGATAGATGCATAGTCGATGACATTATGAAACTCATTACTTTTTCCAAGTTCTATTCTCAACTTAGCAATATCGATTTTTCTAATCTGTAACAAAATGTCCAATTCATGACTGAGAGCCAATAAAACTCCCCCTCCTCCTTCATTAGCCAGGTGATGGGTGCTCATATCTCTGAAAGGATTCATTGATCGCAGGTACTCGTGAAAGGTTATCTGGATTGAGTTTGGGAGATATCTACTTCGACAGTAGTCCAAGATAGTGCGCACCAAGGGATTAAAACTCTGTTGGTATCCAATCAATACTGGGAGGTTGTAACTCATGGCAAACCCAAGAATCTTCTCAGATTCACTCACAGAATTTCCAATTGGCTTTTCAATGATAAACCGCTTACTAATTTCCTTTGTTTTATCAAAGTATTCAAAGTGACTATTTATAGGGGTTGCGATAACCGTTAAGTCATACTTATCCCTAATTCCATCAAGAGCTTTAACTTGATTAAGCCCATAGAAGTCCATGGGAGTAACTGTGTAGTCGATACTCTTCAAATCCTCCGCTATTAATCCTGTGCGGTGGGCACCGATATATGCATCAATGGTGGCACTTGGAAATAAACTTCGAATCACTCGGGCATGTCTCTGTCCGGCAGAGCCTAATCCAATGACTAGAAATCTCATCGGGGATTTGGGAATGAGAACCATTCAGGCAATGTGCTTAGCGTTAAGTATTCAGCAATTTGCTGTATGTCACTCAAGTAGTCAATATCATGTGAAAATTCATCAATAACAAAGGGAAGTACCCTAGGTCCTGCTGTGTTACCAAAATCTGTTACCGTAGAAAACGGCAAAACTTCTACGTATCCGTCTTGATAGTATGTAGGTGGAAGAACCTGTCTTGGCGCGTTACTTGGATCTTGAACTTCAGTGAGATGTGGATTAAAGGCAGGCATTGCTGAGCCATCCTGAGCGATTCCCCAAGTTTTGAATACTATCTCTTGACTGCTCTTCATCGAGCGAAGAGAAGAGTACTCTTGGCAGTTTTCTTCGAAGAGTTTTAATGCTTTAGCGATGGTTTCTGGATTTCGAATTGGATGTGTTGGACGTAAGAAAATCAAGGTATCTAGGGGATTAATCTCTGGTAAAACTTGAAGAATATGCTTGAGAAGTCCATCATCTCTAGATACATCACCGGCAAGCTCCGAGGGCCTGATTACTACCTCTGCGCCATATTTTTGAGCACACTCAGCAATCTCATGATCATCTGTGCTTACTATTACTCGGTCAATACTTTTACACTTTATTGCAGAATCTATTGAATATGAGATTAAAGGATGGCCAAGTAGTTCCATCAAATTCTTACGGGGAACAGACTTAGAGCCCCCTCTAGCAGGAATAACTGCTATTGATGCCATGAAAGCCCTCGATTAGAGTCTTAGAAGTCTGTGACTCTGCGTAGTTTGGCCGAAATTGGGACTTCCTCATCAAGAACGTGCTTTTCACCGTTGCCGGAAACAACTGGGATGCTCCTAATGTATCCAACGACTCTCTTCATTCCATCTGGCTCAAGAGAAGCCGATTGATCAGATCCCCACATTGCTCTATCAAGGGTGACGTGGCGCTCTACACAGACTGCTCCGTACTTCGCAACAGCAATAACGCTTGGAGTAACACCAACCTCATGTCCGGAATATCCAACCGGTAATTGCGGATATCTGTTTTGAAGAGTTTCAATCCAGGAAAGGTTTAACTGCTCAGGTTTTGCAGGGTAGACAGAAACAGTATGCATAAGCACGAGTCTGGAATTGTCGATTTCCTTCACAGCCGCATCGACCTGCTCCAAACTGCTCATGCCCGTTGACATAAAAATAGGCTTACCGGTGGCATTAAGGGCCTTCAATAGAGATCTATCTGTCATACAGGCAGAGGCAACCTTATGAGCTACTACATTCAATTTCTCTAGAAATTCAACGCTAGGCAAATCCCATGGAGATGCAAACCATTGAATTTCTAACTCTTTGCAGAACCTGTCAATCTCTTTGTAATCACTTTCACTAAATTCTAATCCACGCTTTAAATCACCATTTGTCTCACCATAAAAATTAGGGCGCGGCTTTGCAAGTTCTTCTGGAGAGTAGACAATCTCAAGGGTTCTCTTTTGAAACTTTACTGCATCAAATCCTGCATTCTTAGACTCTTGGATTAGTTTTTTAGCAGTCTCAAGATCTCCGTTATGATTAATACCTATTTCAGCGATCATGTAGGTAGGCGAATCATTTGAAACAACCTTGTTTCCGATCTTAACAACGGACATATCGAGCCTCTCCTTGGGTTGAAGTCTTATATTAACGGAATTGATTAGGATGGTTTCTTTGCCGTGCCGACAAGCATGAGCTCACGAGACCAACGAAAAAATGGCTTTCTAGTATTTGCTGGCACAAAAGGAGCGATACATGCGCATAAGGAGTTGATCAGCGAACTCTTCCAAGTTATTGGCAATTGCCGGAATCTATAGCTTCCGATATCACCAAAACCACCTACTCCCAGTACAAGCGCCATGGAGCGCCTGGTCATTGGTCTCACATGGGTGAAGTCGTCGAAGAAGGTTTTGTAATTGGCATTCCAGTCGGGCGTAAGAGCGAGGAAAATTCCCCCAGGCTTGAGCACCCTTTTACATTCAGATACGAAGTAAAGGGCGTCAGGCATATGTTCTATTACGCTCTTTGAGTAAACAACATCAAAACTATTGTCTTTATATGGAAGTTTATTCTTTACAAAATCAACGAGCTTAAAAGGTATTCCTTCCACTTCACAGGCTTTCTTACTTGCCTTGGAGATATCGCAACCAAACACCTCTAGGCGCTGGTTCTTAAAGCCCTTCAAGACATCCGGTCTGCCAGCTCCGACTTCAAGTAATTTTGCTCCAGGACGAATGCCATGTAGATCACACAACCTCTTTGCTAACTGTTCAGGATAGGTTGTGATTGGTCTAATGCTGGTGTCGTACTGCACGCTTACATAATCTTTCGACATTGATTTTTCACCTATCTATTTTTTCGCTCTAGGGTATCTTCTAATTGCTGTGCAAGTTCCAAATCTTCAACAGTGTCAATATCTAATGCCTCAATTTGGTTCACACCAACGCCAGCAGTTGGTTGGGGATATCTAACACCTTGAGCTCTTAGAGCAGAAGCTCTAATTGCATAACAACCACCAGTCTCCCATCCTTCCACGCCAAGATCTTGTCGCCGTGGTCGTTTTCCACGAGAGTGCCCTATGGGTTCAATTCTTGCTTTGCTCTCTTTCCACATAAAGGGATGACCAAAACGTAATGTGATAACTGAGCTCAATCGTGGATCGGCTTTTAACTTCTCAATACAAGTATCTATCTTTTCGTGCCCTAAAAAAGGCGAAGTTGCTTGCAGTAAAACTAGGATGTCTGAGTCCTGAAGATCAAGTGAGTCCACAGCGTGAAGTAGTACAGCATCTGTGCTAGTTTCGTCTTGGGCAAGATCTAAAGGACGCTGGATAACTTTAGCGCCGTAATTTAACCCTTCATTCGAAATTTCAATGTCTTCCGTAGAGACGTATATTTCATTACATAAACTTGATTTTGCCTGTTGAATTTTCCACCCTAATAGAGAGTGTGAGCCCAATTTACGGAGATTCTTCCGAGAAATTCCTTTACTTCCTCCCCTGGCGGGTATCACTGCCACAATTCTCACGACCAGACTTTAGCCTTTTCTAGATAGAATCCCAGCATGGCACCACCAAGCAAAGACGAAGTTTTGTACTGGCTGCGTCCCAAAGATGTTGAATCTGAAGTCTACGTTCATTCGAGGAGTTTCTTCTCTAGATATCAGGAAATCTCAGCATTTACTGACGAAGAAATTGAAGACTTAATTTATAAGGAACACATCTACATAAGCAAAAGTGAGCTCAGAGAGATTGTCTATGCAACTCTTGAAGCCTTCAACTTTAAACCCAAAGGTAATGGTTTGGAGTTGGGTGCGGGCTGCGCTGCTATATCTGTTGAGCTAGCCAGAGATATAAGGGAAATTGAAAAAATTTTAGCAGTTGAAATCGTGCCTGAGATAGTTGAGATGGCACAGACCTCCCTAATTAGAATTGCCGGTGTTCAAAATAGAGTTATACCAGTTCTGGGTGATTTTGATAACCTAAAAGTAGAAGATGAGAGTATTGATTGGATTATTGAGTTTGATTCATTACATCACTCTTTTGATTTAGAACGTACGGCCAAGGAGTCCTATAGAGTTTTAAAGGAAGGTGGAACCCTAATCGCAATCGATCGTGCCCATTGGAATACCTCTAGGGAGAGAATGCGTTCCTTGGAAAACGAGCCTTACTCCAAAGAATTTCTTTTAACTAGAGGCTGGGACCCTAATACGAAAATAACTAGAGCTGACAATGGTGAGCATGAACATCTCGTATCTGATTATCAAAAGCACTTTTTAAAGGCGGGCTTCAAGTCCTTTCAGTGGAAAAATCTTATTGCGCCTGAACTATCAATTCTAAAACTATCTCTAATCTCTGCTATTCCCTGGCGCTTGAGAGCTTCTACGAAATATCGTTATATTCAAATGTGGCCATTATGGAAAGTTTTCTCACCAGTTCTACTCTTTCGGCTAGGGCTTAGAGAGAAGTATCGAAATTTTGTCAAATTACCACGTGCTAAGAATTCAAAGAGATTTCAATCTAAAACGATTTTTTGCATTACCAAATAGTTCTACCACCATCGACAACTATGTTCTGTCCTGTAACATAATTAGAAAGATCCGAAGTCAAGAAGTTCACAACTCCAACTATCTCTGAAATTGAAGCAAGCCTTCCCATAGGAATTCTCGACTCTAGTTCTTTTATTAACGCACTAGGCTGTTGGTCAAGAATTGGGCCAGGAGAAATACAATTAACTCGGATATTTCTCTCAGCCAGCATTGTGGCAAGATACTTAGTCATACCAACAATGCCATGTTTCAGAATTGAGTATGAAATTGGTTTAAAGAACGTCTGAGTTCCATCTTCTAATCTGTAAACTCGTTGGTCGGGTGAGATAATGCCCAAATCAGATCCCATTAGAACAATGGAACGATTAGTTTCCCAATCGTTACCAATCAGCTTAAGAAATGCTTGTATAACATTTAGTCCGCCACGGATTGACACATCAAATTCTCTAGAAATAGTCTCAAGTGATTGATCTTCAAAAGGTGTTGCAACGGAGTCATTGGAGCTAACCTTCGGATCTAAGGCAGCACAATGCACCAAAGCCACTATCTCCTTAGGGTTAGTAAAACTTTCTAGCGCAGAATTTACCTGGCTTTGACTAGATATGTCACAGTGCACGTGGCGAAACTTCGATGACTTGTACTTTGATTCAGTAATGTCAAGGGAGAATACTGTGAAACCTTGCTTTATGGAATCTTCTATAATTTTTGAACCCAAGAGTCCAGATCCACCAGTAACTACTACAACTTGGTTATTCAAATCAGCGCCACCCATAGAGCTCACAGAATCTCAAATAATTAGAGATGGTTTCAAGCTCTCGCCCTGGTTCCCCTCTTGCTGCCTGAAGAATCATGTTTCCATTGTAGTTGAGTTCGGTGAGCTCTTTGGAAATGCTGAGAAAATCTGCATTTCCCTGTCCAAGTGGCACAGTTTTGCCACCAAGTTTTCTATCCTTTATATGGACATTAAGTAACTTGTCTCCGTAAATTGCCAATTCTCGAACTGGATCATTCCCTAAGGATGCGCTATTTCCGATATCAAAATTGAACCCAACGTGTGTAAAGTGCTCAATCTCTTTGGAAATCCAGTGAAGCATATCGAGTTCAAACTCACACTCTAAGGCGATATGAAAATTCAAATCGTTGCACTTTTGCTCTACCTCACTCAAGGCTGCAAAGAGTGCAAGAAGTGATTCATGATTATCAGCACCCGATTCAGCAACTAAAGGGAGAACTCCTAGCTCTACCCCCAATTTCTGTGCACTTTCTGCAACAGCAATCAAGTCCTTCATTTCAGATTGAGATCCGCTCTTAGGATGGCATCGATGCAAAGGGCCATCTAAGAAACAATCAAGCGTAACGGAAGTGACCTCTACATCATGCTCTTTACTCAATCTAAGAGCCCGAATCTGTCCATTTGAAGTCATAAATGGATTTTCGTACAAACCACGTAAATCTAACGTCCATTCAATTAGTTGAATATTAATTTTTCCTGCAAGTTGAAACTCAGCCTCCCAAGTATCCCAAGGAAACTCCTGAATCTTCTCGGAGGCGGGAGACGATAACCTCCCTTGCATAAATCCAATCATTACTTCTTATGCTCCTGAATAAAGCGCCGCCTTAGGATGACTTCTGGTTCATAATAATTTTTCCTGCGCAATATTCTACTGGCAATTTCTGCTGAGACATCTTGTATATTTAGCAGGGTAGGGATTACTTGATCAGGAACAAGTCTTCCCATTGAATTATCAACTGTACTGAAAGAAATAAATGAAAACCTAGTATCACTTTGCTGATATTCCTTGTTTAATGACTGCAGTAAACCCTTAAGAGCCAGCTTGCATGCTCCATAAACCGCCGCACTAGGCCCCAAATCGTATGCGGCAGTTGATCCAATCACAAAGATATCTCTCGGTGCTTTTTTGTTCGTTATCCTTAAGAATTGCCAAATAACTTTAATGACCGAATCAAGATTTGAAGAAATTAGATGCCCTATTTCGCTTTCAGACATTTCTTCAAAATTCTTGAAAATAAAACTTCCGTTCGTAACCAGTAAAGCATCTGCTCGTTGATCAACATTTAGATTATTGTAATTATCAACTTTCTCAAAGTAATTAAGAAGAGGTGATTCATTTACATCGCCTCGACCATAGATTCGAATTGACTGCTTTGCCTCAAGTAATTTAAGAGCTACTTGCTGAGCAACTTCTCCAGACCCACCTGTAATGAGAATCATGCTTTCAAATTTCCCAGCTCTTGCTCCAAGAAAGTCTCTAATGTTAACCAATAATAAGAATTGATAAAGTCTGGAAACTCCGAGGATAGCTCGATGGAATTTAAAGGAAGTTTACTGGCAAGTCCAAAACTTACAATGTCAAAATCCCTATATTGTCCTGCAATAGTGAGAATATCTTGAACCGAGTAGCTATTTGGAGAGTGTAGATTAAAAATTTTAGGGATTTTGCTATTTGGGATTTCCTTTAAGTATCGAACTATTAAATTTGCATAGTCATTCGAGTGGCCATATTGCTTTCTCGATTCAGGATTCACAAGTAGTTCAAGGGACTTGCCGTCCAATGCTCGCTTGAGTAATAAAGAAATCAAACCTTTTCCTTGACTTGAAAACACATTGGCTAGTCGCAAAATTAACAGAGAGATTCCACGATTAAGACAAAAGTTTTCAAACTCTTGTTCAATTTTGACCTTCAATCTTGCGTAAGCAGTTTCAGGTCTTAGATCATCATTTTCTCTTTTGATTTGATTTCCATTGTTTCCATAAACCGTTCCACCTGATGAAAGAAGCACAATTTTTGATACGGGCGAGAAATCCGCACTTGCTAGCACTCTTTGAACGCTCCTTAACTCACATTCTGCCTCTGATTCTGTGCATCTATTGCTTGCACTTCCAGCTGCCCAAATCATGCTGTCAATTGAGTTCATCGATAAGTTGGTGCGATTCAGTGCAAATCCTTTTGGCCCAAGAACCTTCATCAGACTACTACCAAGCTGCCCGCGAGCGCCGACCACGCCAATTTTGTTCATGTCTCAAAGTTTACTCTGATAGTAATCAGCGGGCTTTCCTTGGAAATTAAATTTACCATTTTCTAAAACGATTAATTGGTCACATGACATCGCAACTTCTAGATCATGAGTAACAATGATCTGCGTCTTAGTACCTCGGTTCCTCTCCAAGAGTTCTAAAAAACGAGCAGCATTTTCTTTATCAAGCGCGCTAGTCGGTTCATCAAAAACAAGAATTGGTCGATTAGATAAAAACACACGAGCAATACCGATGCGTTGTCGTTCGCCCCCTGAGATTCTTCGAGAAAATGTAACTTCATTTCCTGCAGTGTGTCCAGAGAGATTAGTTAAATTAAGACTCTCAATAATGGACGTTATGGATTTATCATCAACATCTATCCTTGAAATCTTTAAGTTTTCTTCGAGGCCAGAGTCAAAAATGTAAGGACTTTGAGAGCAATATCCAACCAAATCACGTCTTGATTCAAATGTATTACCATCTAATTCAACAAAATTAACACTTCCCTTTTCCGCTTTTAGTAATCCAGAAATAAAATCCACTAAAGTTGTTTTTCCGGAACCTGAGGCGCCGATAATTGCCAATAGGGTTCCCGAGGGCACCTCGAGAGAAATATCTTTTAATATTGGCAAATTCCCTTCATCTGCATTAACCGAATAATTGAGACCTGAAACTCTCACCCCAAGTCTGACTCTTTGTTCAAGTGTTTCCGCTCTTAAATCTAGTGGCGGTTCTTGTCCTAGCGATTGCAGTTGCTCTGTCATTGCAAAGAATGTCTTAGTCATGCCCTGGCTCAGTTGAAGCGACATAGTTATTGCCTGTAATCGCTGTAATGAAGGGATTATTCTTAGCCCAACTGACATAAAGAGAACTAAAGAGGTAAGTGCTCTACGAATATCGGACGTGGATAGTTCAAAAGCAACAACGAAAAAAGTAGAAAACAAGATAATTGTTTCCAGATAGTATCGAAATAGACTATTAAGAAATGAACTCTTCTGCCCAATTGTTGAAATAACACTTCTTTCTTGCGAGAAATATTTATTTATCGGCTCTGTCAAGGAGTATATCTTTATTTCCTTTACGGCGTTGAAGCTTTGAATTATTTCCTCGTTTAGAGCAGCACCTTTGTCAGAAGCTTGATGTCCATAAGAGTTCAATCTGCCTCTAAGCCAATGTGAATAAAGTCTCTGAGAGAAAATGAGGATCGCTATTAATATAAACGTCACCTCTGGTGTAGCAAGAATTAACGTTGTTAGGAGTATCATTATGGAAATTGAGTCTCCCAGCACTGTTACCAATGGCGCTACAACTCCAGATATAATCCTCGAGCTCCCAGTCATTATCGCCCATTGAGCATCACCTACCCCAATTTTTCTAATTTCTGAGAGGGGTGCACGTAAAAGAGAGGCAAATAGATTAGTTGAAAAGACAGACTCTTGATTCGCCATCCACCTAATCATTCTGTAATTCACAACTGCATTAAGCATAGTTTTTGAAATGAGAAACACTGCTGCTAAGATTGCGAAAGTAAAAATTAATATATTGCTCTCGATGTTCACATTGAGATATTGTCGGACAAAAAGTTCTATCCTTGATGGTCTCGTATCGCCACTAACTAAATTAAATGCAATTGTTCCGCAAGAAGCTAAAAGGATTACTCCCAGCAAATCCAATAGCGACAAAATCACATAGATTGGAACTATCGCTTTAATTCGCTTCTTGCTATTCTTGCTGAGTAGTTTATAAATCCTCAAGGCAAGAGCTACATTCTCTCGTTCCCGAAAGTGTTTGGCTATTTTCGTCATAAGCACTTCTTAATCTTAGTCTTAAATTGGAGTTTCTTAGAAACATAGATAAACCTTATGTATCATTTGGTCATGACTGGGAACTATAATCGGCTCACTAGACGGCAACTTCAGAATCTCTTCCAAGGCGGTAAACTCCCAAACTATCTGAATTTTTCGCCTTCTGAAGAAGTAATTCAGAGCGTTGCTATTAAGGCTCGCGCAAGCGCTGTTGAAAAAGGGCTTAATTCATCAAATCTAAGCGACATTGCTGCATCGCATGGTTCACCTCCTTTTTCAACTATTTTGGGCACCTGGGAATTGTTGAAGAAAAGAGATTTAATCCCAAAAATTGAAGGAATAGGTATTGAAGTCGGATCAGGTCTTGCTTTGCTAAGTTGTGCAGTAAAGAAACTCGATAAAGAGAGCTCAATAATTGGATTAATTGCATTAGAAGCGACAAAACCTTTCGTGACGAGTGGCATAGGAATGACTTCGCAAGAGATTCTTGGGAAAGATTCAAACTCGATATTGCCATGCTTTGGGGTATTTGAGGAGATACCGATTGACGATAATTCAATAGATTTCGGCATTCAAATCGAGAGTCTACATCACGCAAACTCATTAAATGATGCAGTCAAGGAAATCTCTCGCACAATCCGCCCTGGTGGATATTTTGTATCTATAGATCGTTCATGGGTCGATACTGTAAATCAAGCTACCCTGGAATCAATGCTAGATCATCAGTATTCTAGCAAATGGTTAAAGGGTAAAAACTTTGATCCGACTGTTAAATTCACCAGGAGGGACAATGGCGAGCATGAGTATCGAGACTCTGAATGGATATATGCTTTTGAGAAGAATGATTTCAGCATCATTTCCATGTCTTTCTTGCATCCAAAGATTGAGTTTTGGCATGTAGCCAAAAGAATTATTTCAGTCTTTAATCTTGGTTGTTTTTTTTCAATTCAAGTGAAGTCTCGACCTGGAGTGTTGCTGACTTATCTGGCTCAGACTATTGGTTTACAAAAATTTAGTTTTTCTAACTTGCTGGTGTCGCCCCACCCTCGACCATTGACTGTAATAGTTCTTAGAAAGAACGAAGTTTAAACTGAAGTAAGAGGTAATGTGGCTGGGGACGGGATCGAACCGTCGACCTCACGATTTTCAGTCGCACGCTCGTACCAACTGAGCTACCCAGCCTAAAAAACATTCGCGACCCAGACGGGACTTGAACCCGCGACCTCCGCCGTGACAGGGCGGCGCGCTAACCAACTGCGCTACTGGGCCAGAGTTAGATACTCTATCTCATGCCTGGTACGGCCACAAACAAATTGTCATATTCAAAAAATAAGAGAAAAGCTTGAGTATTAAAATACAAAGGAATGGAATGCTGTCTTCACCTGCTTCTAATTGTTGGGGCCAAGACCGGTGAATTTTCTCTACAAGTTGAGAGCAACCTTTCTGAAAAATATGAAATTAGCTCGAATTATTGGATTTTTGTGGTGGATTCTGCCTCCATTCAATCGCATCAGATTGCCCGTGCATGCTGTTGGTTATGGGTTTTCAAGGTCTGGGAAGAGCTTCAAATGGAATCTCCGCCCATGGGAATTGATTGGCAATAAATATTTTTCTATAGGATTCAGTAAATAAAAACCTGAAACACAGAAGTTCCTTAACCAATTTTTCAGTCGTGAGAGTAGTGAGAATTCAACCTTTCTCAACATTGGGGCTAACGTAGGTATTTGGCCTTTGGTTCTCTCTCTAAGGTTTAGGAACATCAGATATTTGCTTGTCGAGCCAAGCCCACGCAACGCTCAACTTCTAATTGAAAATCTAAACCTAAATAAGATAAATAATTTTTAAGTGTATGAAGTGGCGGTTGGAAACTATAATGGACTTGTTGAACTCTATGAGAACCAAGAGCTAACAGGCCTATCTTCTGTGATAAACAAAACAGGCACTTCTATCCTAGTTCCCGTAAATGTATGTGATGAAATAGTTACGGAAGAGTCAGCTTGATTTTGATTGACGTGGAAGGTTTTGAATTTCAGGTTTGTCAGGGATTTCTTAGACTAATTGAGCAGTACTTGCCTGTTTTGATAGTTGAAGCGTCTGAAGAAAGCTTAGAGAAGATCGCTGACCTCTTGGTCAGTTTTGGCTATCTATCACCAATTCACTTGGGAGATGATTCAACTAAGCAACAAAACAAAAATTGGGTTTTCCAAATTTAAAGATAACAACTTATCATAGGTGTATAAATTGGACGTGACATAATTAATTCTTGTTAACTGATATTTACAATCCTGTATTTCAATTCGATTGTTTCTCGAAGTTACGATCTTTAGAGAACTTCCAAAAGCTTCAAAACTGCATCAGAGACTTTGCAAAGATAACATTGAGTTAGGTTCCTGACTCGTTTTACAAAACAACTTGCTTGCCTACTATGGGTTATCTTTGAAAAAGATGCTCAAATCTCTATGGTAGTCCAGTCGTAAGGTCGGATTTTGCCATGACTTTCCAATTCGATTCATCGAATCATTTGGCGATAAATACTTTGCCAAAATAGGAATTATAGATTATTGAGAATGAATACTATGGAATGAATTAGGTAGTAAAAAATTCAAATATATGAATTCACCTTGCTTCATTTATCCTGTAAGGTTTTCTACTGTACTAAACATTTTGATTGATTAAAATGGTAAGCAGCAAAAAACTCAGTGGTCTGTTTCCGTTAAATCAAAGGATTCAACTTTTAAGTTAAGAATAGAAGCTAATCACGGACTGCATTAGAACTTTTAAGTGTAGAATCAAAGCTCATTGCAGGCCCTAGCGCTCAAGATCCTTGTTGCCTCTTACAGCCACAACAAAATTTACGTCAGATATCTCATTTTACACTGAAGCCATGAATTGACTGCAAAATTCTTTGATGGGCGAGACGATGTAGCATGGACTCTCTCACTGAGTAGGCTCAACTCTAATAAGTCGCTTTCTCGAAATCTAATTGAAAGACAAAAGTACTTCAAT
>Ga0194118_10002897_pt1 | contig 20869 bp, 1 predicted proteins | sample TA2MahsurfametaG_2_FD_148662 | JGI IMG/M metagenome (GOLD analysis project Ga0194118, IMG submission 148662) | Freshwater microbial communities from Lake Tanganyika, Tanzania - TA2015013 Mahale N5 surface | ecosystem: Environmental > Aquatic > Freshwater > Lake | place: Tanzania: Lake Tanganyika...
AAGACGCGAAGCCGAACAATCGAGCAGAGAAGAACAGCGACGCAAAGATAGAGCAATGTTCTCCGTCGAGGACATGACGCCAGAAGAAAGAGAAGAAAGAATCAGCTCCGGAAGAGATGACAAGCCACGTCGTCCCAAACAAAGAGAAGATAGAAGACTTTCATCAGGAAGAAATCTTGCTAGGCATGGAAAAGGCAAGAACCATGAACAAAAATTTGGAGTTAGCAGAGACGAAAAACAACGACGAGATGAGTTTGACAAAGTAATACAAAACTGGGTTGATTCTGGAATGAAGTGGAATGAATCTCCACGTTCTAGCTCGGACGGTGATAAAACGGAAAGTTTTCTTCGCGGAAGAGAACTTGGAATCAATCAAGCAAGAGTTGCGTGGCTTGGAACCGGAAGAGGAAACGGAAAACGTTCAGAAAAGTTTAATGAAAAAGATAAGAAGTCAAAAGAATACAGAGATTGGTTTCTTGCATATTCTGGACATCTTGGCAATTTTATACAAGCCCTAAACAATCAAGAAAACGACAAAACCCCAGATGATGTCAAAGAAAAACATAAAGGAATACGAAATGGAATAGCCAATGAGGTATCAGCAAAACTTCCATCTGAAGACAAAAACTCAGACGAAATTTTTAAGTGGCTCAACAAATATGGTTTTAAACCTCAAAAAGATGAAACTGGGAGACTTTCCTCTGGGTGGAATCTCGACCCTGACGCCCCAAAGCCCGGAGAGAGGGGAAGAACAACAAACATTCCCGGGTTGGATGGTGGATTTGACCCGGATAATCCGTATGGTGACGAAAATGCACCATACGATGTCGGATTTGATGTTTACGACAGAATAATTGAAGAATTTCTTGGGGACGAAAAACTCAAAAAAGATAGAGTTGAATTTAGTGAGCCAAGAAAACCCCTCACCGATAAAGAGATATATGAACGCCGAATGAATGGCGCAACTCTTGCAGAAATGGCAAGAGAACTGATGACAACAAGAGAAGATGTTCGTCAGCGCGAACTAAGACACATGAGAGAAATGAGAAGAGTCGCCGCTGGTGGTAAGCCAATTAAACCAAAAAGATATAGAAGAAGAGCAAACGAGCTCAGCAAACGAGAAAAAGCAAATCTATATTCGGAAAAAATGCAAGGTGCATCAACTAAAAAACTTAGCAAAAAGTATGGAATTCCACCACGTGATGTTGATTCAATAGTAAAAGAAACCGGACAACGAAGAAAACGTCAAGACGATAAAAGAATTGCCGAAACAAGAAGACAAAAAGAAATTGAAGAAAAAGCAAAACGCGACCAGATAGAAAAAGAAAAAAACTTTGATGCTGTGCGCGATGAGGGTGTTTTGTCATCTGGAAGAACGTCGTCTAATGCCGCAAACGAAAGACTCAATCAACTTGGACCGATTGGATTTCTCAATGAACAACTCAGCAATAAGAGAAGGGAAAGACTTTCATCTGGTGAGACCAGCTTTAACCGAGAAGAATTGAAAAAAATATACGACAACCTAAGTGTTCAAATACTTGAATCAATAAAGTCGGCGATGGATAATCCTGGGAAACAATGGAAAAGACCCTGGGCCAACAAAGAAAATTATGCGCGAAACATAACAAACACACAGGTAAACCCAGATGGAAGAGCCTACGAGGGATTGAATCAACTTATTTTGTCTATGACCGGTTTTGCTAAGGGCTACAAAACAAACAAGTGGGCAGGCAAGCAACAATGGGAAGAGTTTGGTGGTCGAGTCAAAAAAGGAGCAAGAGGGACGCTCATAAAGGCACCCACGTACAAAAACGGAAGAAAACTTCAAAACCAATTTCACGATACTTTGGTTTACAACGTGGCAGAAGTTACTGGTTTGCCAAAAGCATATTATGAGCCAGCAAAAGGAAACCTCAGTGAAAAACAAAGACTAGCGGACATACAGTCAGTCATTGCTGAAATTGTTCCAGATTTTAAAGAAGGAAATTTCGGCGGCGCTTTTTATTCTCCAGACAAAGACATGATTTTCATGCCAAAGTTTGAAGACTTTAAGGACGCGATTGGGTTTTATTCAACACTGCTTCACGAAATGACTCACTGGACTGGCCATTCTTCTCGCCTAAACAGAAAAGGCGGAAGAATGAATGCTCCGAAAGACACTGAAGATTTCAAGCGATATGCGTTCGAGGAATTAATAGCAGAAATTGGTTCGTCATTTTTAATGGGAATGCTTGGACTTGAGCCAACATTTAGAGAAGACCACGGACAATATCTTGCTTCTTGGTTTAAACTAATAAACGACGACCCACAAGCAGTTGAAAGAGCGCTTACAGAAGCGCAAAAAGCTGTCGATTATATGTTGAATCGTTCATCCACGCTAAGAAAACGACTTGGCATGGAAGACAGGGAAAGAAAAGTCGATGCATCTTTGCGTGAGGAAGTTCCGATGTTGGAGGGCATGGAAGATGCTCCCAAAATACCTGGCCCAGGAAAACCAAAGGGGACATTCGAAGATACTGGATTTGACGATGAAAGACTTTCCTCAGGAAAAATTGAAGACTTTGTCAAGAGACCACACAAGGTCGGAAAACTTCACAAAATCGGAAACAGGGGCTGGTCTGCACTTGATAGAGAAAGTGGCGACAGAGAGGTGTATCACTACAGCACTCTGATGGGAATAATTCGTAATGGAAAGTACTATCAGGTTTCAGATGGCTGGGGTTCCGTATCGGATAAGCAAGGAATCAAAAAAATCCTAAGAGCATTGGGTCAGGATGCTCCAGAGCCAATCGATGCAATAAAAACAGTACAAAGACTTTCTTCAGGAAAAATTGAACAGTTTGCAACAAGGCCGTACGTTTCTGGAAAAGTATCTTATGCCGGCAACAATCAGGCATGGAAATCCATCGACATGCCAAACGGGGATAGGGACATTTATCACTACGGAACAAGAATGGGTTTTATAAGAGATAACAAATTTCATCAAGTTTCGGATGGTTGGGGTTCTGTTTCTGACAAGCAAGGAATAAACAAAATCTTGCGCGGGCTTGGACAATCAAAAGCAATTCAACTACCCAGAGATGGTGGTCTTGAATTACAAGAAGAAAGAAATTTGTTAAACGCAAGAACAATCAAAACTGGCAAAAATGGAAGAGTCATTGATTCAACTGGCAGACTGTCCAGCGGTAACGAATCCGGCCCAATAAAGCCAAGCAAAAAAGGTTCAGAAAACAACAAAGACCTACACGTAAAAAGAACAGACGCAAAAATTTCTTTCAAGGCTGCTCACAGACTTGGGTTTGAGCCAACACAACAGCAAAGAGACATAGTTGACCTTGGGGTTAGTTTGATTCTTGGCCAAGTCGGCAAAAGAATTCTTTCAGTTTCAGCGGGAGCAGGAACAGGCAAAACATCAACACTAAAAGTATTAGCAAGAGCAATGCAACAAATGTTTAATTTGGATTTAGTAGATGACGACGTTCAGTTAAATCACAAACTTCGATACCTTGCAGATAAATTTTCTGATGATTTGAAAGAAATGGGAATTAAAGACCTTACAAAAATTCCCATTGACCAAGCAAAAGAAGCCGTTGGCAAGCTAAAAGAAAAATATGGGGAACCGAATCTTTATTACGGTGTTTTCAATAGAACTAATCAATTTGAAGCAGAAAGAGCTTTCCCCGAACAAACTACCGGAGTGTCCACCTTGGACAAGCTCGCATTTTGGGGTTTGCGACTCGGTGCAGCAGACAAGCGCTTTGGACCACACATAGCCAAAAAAATGCAAACGATGAGACAAGACCTGAAGCCTGCCGCATTTATAAATGCAGACGGAACACCAATAAGAAAAAAAAGCAAAAGAACTAAGAAAAAAGACGGAACACCGGCTGTTTTCACTGTTGAAAATTACATAACCGGCGGACGCGTAGAAATAATTGGAGAAGTACCAGTTTTGGAAGATGCTGGACTACGGGAATTGTCAAAAGCTGAAGACTTCATAAGATATTTTGGTCTACGAGATTTGTTTCACGACAGTGGTGTTCAGCCAAAAGGAAAACAAAAACCAATACCAACAAAAAAGATTCCACAATTTGCCCAGATGACTGTTGATGACCTTGGGTTTTTTATTGCTAAAGCCGTTGAAAACTGGGCATATAGTACCGACGAAGAGTTAAGTGCTAAGCATTTCGCTTTGACCCCACAACAAATATCAGAAAAACGCGCAAGAAGAAATAAAAAGAAAAAGAGAGTTATTAAAGGGTTCAAAGACAAAACCACTAACGTTGGCGCTGATGATGATGGTTCTGCTTTTGAAGAAGAGGCAGTAGACCCACTTGTCGATAGTGCATTTTTGATAGAGGTTGCACAAAATCCAGAAAAGTATATCCCTCAAGAATGGGTTGATTATGCTGCAGAAACCGTAAGCTTGCTCCAAAATGAATTTGTCACCGACAAAAAGGGCAAACCCATTGTTGGCAAAGATGGCAAAAAAGTCTTAAGCCCTGTCGTTCCAGACCAAACTCAAATGTACAAGCTTTTCGCAATGTCCAAACCAGATTTGTTAGAAGGCAAATACATGATTGGACATGCCGACGGACTGACAAAAAAACAACAGGTTCAGACTGCTGGAACAATTGGCGATTACACAACGGGCGACGGAACAGTTTTGAAAATGGACAAAAAAGGTAAATTTCCTGCGGGCACAGACCTTAGTGATATTTGGGTGATTACCTCACTCAAGGGGCAAAGAGGGAAAAAGGGTAACCAAAGCGCGGTTATACAAAAATCATTTGGAAATCCTGGTAAAAAAGTTTCTGCGATGCTGATAGATGAAGCGCAAGACCTAAACCCAGTAATGCTTCAAGTCCTTGAAGCAAATAAAGATAAAATGCCGATTATATTGGTTGGAGACGCAAGGCAAAAAGTTTATGGATTTAGACGGGCCATAAATGCACTAGCTGCAATAAATCCGGACTACATACTGCCACTTAATGAATCATTCAGATTTGGTTCAAGAATTGCATATCTTGCAAACGTAATTCAATTCCTTGGGAACATTGATGATGAAGAAAAGGGAATCGACAATTTTGAAATGCAATTTGTTTCCGGACATCTGGAAAGTTTGGTCAGGGGGCAGTTTGATGATGCAATTGAGCTACTGAAAAAAACTGATAGAAGCGACGAAGAAAAATCCATACTTAGAAACATTCTCAAAACTCTCGACGAAGATTTTGGTCTTTCTAGCACGCTTGGTCCGAAAAAAGATGGGTTTGACAAAAATGGCGAAATGCTAAAAATTTTTGATGACGGAATTCCAGATGCGCAAAAAATAAAAATTCTTTCTGATAGAAAAGACTCGGCAATCGATGAGGCAATGGGTGAAATCTGGGACTCCGAAATGCCATTACTGGATGAAAAAGGCAAACCCATTTTGGATGACGACGGCGACCCAAGGCCTCAGGGAGAGCTGCTTCCACAAAAGGGAAGAAGTTATGCATATCTAACTCGAGACAATGCCGAAATATTCACAGCAGCAACGAGATTGGCCCAACATCTAAGAACAACGCATTTGGCCGATTCTTTAAGGGAAGGCCAAGAAAATTGGGAAAAACTATCTCCACAAATCGCCACATCAGCGAAAAAACACGAAGAGTTGATTGCTTTCTTTAAACACGCGGCGTGGATTCTTGGTACAGATGAGTACAAATTGACCTACCCAGAAAGACGACCACCAGCTTCACCGTTATTCGGAAACATATGGACAAAAGAGCAGGTGGATAAACGTCTTGGCCAAAAGAGATATCAACAAATGACAGCCATGTGGAAATTGATGTTTACCAGAGGCGAAGACGGAAAAGCAAAATTCATATCTCCAAAAACATATATTCACATGCTCGAAGGACACTCAAAGGCTGGCGCTGGCGGACAGATGGAATGGCGCGAACCAACAATAATCCCAGAGCGACAAGCAATAAAAATGAGCACAAAATGGGGCTACATGAGCGTTGCCCAAATAAGAGAGATAGCAAATAGAAAAAACGCAAAAACAAGCAAGCAAAAAAAACCTCAAATGACTTCACAGCGTCAGGCAATTCCAATTTTGGATTTGAAAGACGTTGGAACAATATATGCCACACTCGACATAGCTGGCGGTGATGGAAACTCTCCAGGAAAATGGACAGGAAAGGTAATAATAAGTGGACATGGACTAAGTACGCCAAGACCAAAAGTGGATGGCAAACAGGGAAGAAAAGGCGGCACATACAGGGAAGACGTAAAACGAATTATGTCAAGAGACCCGAGATTTGCCGGCAAGTTTAAATATGTCGAAAAGGGCGATACGTCGCAGCGCGCAGATGCTGTTCACATAAATGATGCTTACATTTTGGACATCAAGGATGTTGGCGGTAGTGAAGAAAAACTTTCCGAATTAATTCAGGAAGCAGCAAGTGAGATTAGAAAAGCCGCCAACACAAACGGTGCAGATGCCGTTGTAACTACCGCTCAGCTATTTAAGGGAATGGAAGCAGATGATGTCGTTCTTGGGGAATCTTGGCAAGACGCGTTTGGGAGCATTGATGACGAACTTGAAATACAAGGAAAAATTTCGGAAGCATTTAGAGAAGAATTAAATATTGTTTATGTTGCCCTGACGAGAGCAAAGAAGCGAATCGACCCAGGCAGAGTTCTTGCTGAACTTTATCTTGGAACGAGAACGACAGAGGGAGAAGATAGGAGAAATAACGCCGTTGCAAGGCTCAACAGGTATATCGACGAGCTTGCAGATTCAAAAAATCCAGAAGACAGAAAAACCGCAGAAGCACTTCGTGAGCCAAATGGGTTTAGGTTCCCATATCCAGAGCCACTTGACAAAAAAGATGATGATGATGATGACAAGGACATCGAGGGAGACCCAGCTGATGACGAGCTCACAATAGAAGAGATAATTGAAGGCGGCACCGACATTTCAGAAAAAGAGCAAGACGAACTTGATGAACTGAATTCCGACGGAAAAGAAAACGACATTTCGGACGAAGAAGATGGCGAAGACGAAGACGAAGATGGTCCAATAGAAGTTGGCGACGATGACACCTATGATGACGACCAGGGTGACACAAATACGATAGATGACCAAAAGTTTGGCATTGCAGAATTGTCAGGAGAAGAGAGACTCTCATCTGGGAAAGCATCATATTGGAACAATCAATTTGATGACGCTCTAAATTCCTCTCTTGCAGATGAAGACAATAAAGAAGTTTCTGCTTATGTTAATTCATCACTTGCGAAAATGAGAAGTATTTTTGATTCTTTGCCAACAATCAAATATGCAATTCAAAACGAATCAGATGCTGATTTGGATAATGATTATGCTTTTGATGTCAATTACGAAATTAGTGCAGATGTCGCACGAAACATAAGCGAATTGCAAGAAAATATTGGAAAAGCATTTAATGTTTCATGGGCAAAAGAAAGACTAAACAATCAAAATGTTGGACCAAAAGAAAAATCTGCAGCGAAAAAAATAATATCTGACGCACAAAACGGAAGACTTTCTTCTGGCAGCGGCCCAAGAAGAGTCACAACGACACTTGAAGATGTTCAAGAAAATATGAAATACGATTGGAAAACAGCCGGCTTTGACAGAATACCCACAGATGAGCAACAGTTAATCACGGATGCCGTAATGACTGGCGATGATGTTGTTGTTAGAGCCCTTGCTGGAACCGGCAAAACAACCACTCTTGAAATGCTGGCGAAGAGATTAGAAGACCAAGCACCCTCTAAGAAGATTGTTTATCTCACTTTCACAAAGAAAATGACAGAAGAAGCCGTAAAAAAATTCGCTCCATTCAGAAATGTAGAAGTTCGAACCTGGGACTCTGTTGCTTATGCAGCAATAGTGCAACCGAATGAATCACTACGCGCAAAATATGATGCAAAAGGCAGCAAATTGCCAAATGGAAAAGAATTAATTTACTCAAACGCATACAGTGACATTGCTTCTCACTATGGACTAAAAGAATTTACAGCACAATACATTAGTAAACAGGGCAATGTTATAGAAATCAAAGTTGACCCATACGAACAGGGATTAATACTTTCAAAAGCTCTTAATGAATTCTCAAATTCAGCAGAACCAAAGATGAGCACATCCGTCATTAAGAAAATGGCCGGGATATATGACATATCCATGAATGACGATTTGGCGAAGCAATTGGTTGTTGTTGCACAAAAAATGTGGGATGACTCATTCAATCCAGAAAGTCCAATACAACTTGGAAGAAATTACGTAATGAAAAAATTTGCCCTGACGAATCCAGACCTTTCATCGGGTGTTGGCATGAGAAAAAATATAATGGGCAACGATATTATTTTGTTTGATGAGGCACAAGATGCCAACCCAGTTATGACCGCTATCGTCAAAAATCAACAAATTCAAAAAATAGTTGTCGGTGATAGCAATCAAGCCATTTATGAATTTAGAGGCGCAGTAGACGAGCTTGATGAATTTAAAGCGAAATACGATTTAACCCTAACGGAATCATTTAGATTTAATCAAATTATTGCTGGTTTCGCAAACAGATTCCTTGCCGCACACCAGAGGAAAAAAGAAGGAAAAGGCAAAGTTCCCAAATCTGCAAAAATGAGACTTTTGGGTCGTGGCAAGAATGGTTCCGTTCTCAGAGAAGAGTCGGAACTAGATGGATTTGACCCAGAAAAGCCATACGGTCCGCAATCAGTTGCAAGAGCGGTAAATAGACAGATTAAACCAGATGGCAAACGAGAAACTTTTGCTTATCTAACACAAACAAATGCACCGGCTTTCAAGCGAATAATTGCAGCGCAGAGAGCTGGATTGCGAACTGGCTCCGTTTCCACGTTCAAGGAAGACCTAAACAACATGGTTGACCATGCCCAGTGGCTAATGAACGACAAAAAAGGAACTCCGCCAGCAAAGAGATATGCACCATTTAATGAATATAAAACGTGGGAAGAACTTCGACGAGATGTTGACCCCAAAGCACTGAAGAAGAAAAAATCTTCTAACAATGTTCAGGCGAAAACAGCATATCGACTGTTGGCAGATGAGGGTTTTCGATTTGATACATTAAGAAACATTATAGATAAGATAGAAACAATTGACGAAGAAAAAATCAATGAAGACACAGTAACTGTTTCGCAGGTCATAGATAAGGCAGAATTTGAAATTATTGAAGACGGCACAATGGTTGCGTCAATAGATGGAAACAAGATAGCCCTAAACGCCACAAGCAAAGCTTTGCTTCCTCTGTTTATGGCGCGAAAACCAATATTTGCCGGAAAGCATGGATTCAGATACGACAAGCCAAACGAAAGATGGATAAGAGAAACTTCTTCCCCACAGGAAGCAGTAGAAATTATTAACGACATAAAGAAGCTGGTCAGAGATGGGATGCTAAAGGATGACTCCGGACCATACTCTTCTCGCACAAAACTTGTTAGAGCAGTAGAGTCTGGCTCAGCAAAGGGAATTCTGAATGAAGTTGCTATAAACGGTCTTGACTTTTCTTTTGTAAAATCTTCTGATGGAAAAATCCGCGCCAGCCTTAGCGGAAACACGTATTTCCATTTGGGCGGCAAAGCGGACCAGAGAAAGAAAGAAAAAATAAAAGCTGGAGTACTCAGATGGGATAAAAACGCAAATAACGGAAAAGGTGAATGGTATTTTGAAGCTGATTCTGTCGATGATGCTGTTGCAAAAATAGAAAAAATTAGAAGTAATTTTGGTCTTGCAGAAGGCGAATGGGTGGTTGCCCCAGTTCAAAAAGCGGGTTCGGATGGTGGGGTCGATATTGTCGCACAAACTGCCCATAGGTCAAAGGGCCTTGAATACGATTACATTGTTCTTGGTGATGATTTCAAGACCCCAGAAAAAAGGGACGAGGGCGAGGTCGGTGAGGACAGATATTGGGAAAGTGTAGGTGAGAAGGGTGGCGGCACATCACAAGATGGTCCTGGCCCACAAACACCAGAAGAAAAGCTTGATGCGATGTCGGAAGAAGACTTGAGACTTCAGTACGTTGCTGCGACGCGCGCCAAGAAAGTTCTCGTAATGGGAAGTCTTTCCTGGATATTCGACGTAACCGATGACAAAGACGAAGAATACGCAAGACTTAGTTCAGGCAAATCGTCACGTAGAGCGGCCAGAAGAGAAAGGCTTTCTTCTGGTGAAGACGATGGTCGCATCGGTGACATCGAAGACCCAGATGATGAAGAAATAATGAAAGATTTAATAGAAAATGACCTATTGCCGAAAGTCCCAACAGACGAAGAAATGGAAGCAGAATATCAAGACTTAATTAAGAGGGGCGAACTAGACCCACCCCCAAGCGATGAAAGAATTTCTAGCGGAAGAAAAGAAAGAAGACTACGCAGAGCTGGAGGTGGAGAAAGACTATCAAGCGGTGGCCTTCCGGATTCTGCCACCAAATCAAGACTTGATGGGTTTGGTGGAACAACTGAACAAGTTAATATGGCAAGACAAATTTGGCGAGCTTTCGGTAAAGTTGGCTGGTCGCTTAAAACATCCATAAGCACCAGTGACGAAAATCAAAGAAGTAGCGCGATAAAGAAGGCAATGAGCGAGACTGGCGAAAGAATGAAACAAAGAGGGAAAGTAACAATAGGAAGCATCTCTACGAATAGCACACAAACCGCAAATCCAGAAAATTGGATGCTTCCGATTGCAAAACTTAGGCGGGCAATATCCGTACCCGATAAAAACAATTCAACAAGGGAGTTGAACAATATAGAATTGGCATCACTATTGGGGATAACTGATTTTTCGTCAATAAGAAAAATGGACAGAGAAGATGCAGCAATTAGTTACAACGATGTTATGAATTTAATTGCAGAAATCGGAAACACAAAAGAATTCCCATTGTGGAAACTATTTTCACCAACTACGCCTGATGAAGATGGTTTTGGGGGAGCAGAGAATTCGATGGATAGATTCTTCGAAAACGCAAACCGTTCATTAATGAGACAAAGATTTATGACAGAAGCGTTTGGAAAAGACGCATACCCACGGTGGCGAAAGCCAGATGGGACAGTAATTAGTCAAAACGATTACGAAAAACTAAATGATGATTTGGATAAATTTAAAACATCTGGTCAGTTTCCATTTGATGGTGATTACGAAGCAGATAGGCCATACAAGGACGCAGACGTAGACCTAACCTTTGAGGGCTACGACCCAGAAACAAAGCCAATACCAGACGCAAAAATAAAAATGAAAGATACGGACAATGATTCTGTAGAACAAAAAACAACCAAAGCTGAATTTAAGCTGCAAGAATTATTGGAAGCTCTTGGGATTGACCCAAATGATAAAAAATGGGAAGAAAAGCTACAAAAGAAGATATCCGCCACAAAGAAAGAAACAGAACTTGTTGCCCCAGGAGGTAAAACTGCGCAAAGATACAGGTCAGAGGGTGTGCCCATTGCTGTTATATCGGAACTTATTCGTATTGGTGTTATCAAAGACGCAAAATCGGTATTTAAATCAAATGATGCCGGCAAGCGTCTTGATTATGAGCTTGCAAGAAGAAAAGATGTTGTCTACGAAACAGTTGCAAACTTGATATCTACAAAATTTGATGGTTCAGAATTTGCCTCCTACACCTCAATGGAAACAATTTTTGGAACTCGAGATATCGGAACAACTCTAAACGCTGCAGAACAAGCAAAAGGAAAAAGATTTAGCAAGAATAAGGGCGACGAACCGAGATTCGGAAAATCCGACCTGCAGAATTTTGTCAACAGATTTAACGACATATTTGGAACAAAATACACAATTGATGACATATTTAGCGATGAACAACTTAGAGCAGCAAGAAAGAGAATAGAAGAAGATGGAAAAGTCACAAAGCTCACAAGATTCCCCAAACTTGGCAATCGAACAATTTTGAAAAAAGAAGAGGATTGAAATTAATTAAAATATTGTCAATACGTGACAAAACCCCGTGGTAGGTTATAATTTAGTACAATTTAATTAATGGTTAATGCCAGCAACGGTATTTCCCTGCACATTCAGGAGTTCTATGAGCTACAACGAAAAAGCAACTGTTGGCATCGATGGCGATGGGAATGTATTGAAATGCGCCAAGGGCGCTGGTGTTGGTGAGTGCGGGTTTGTCAAGGGTGCTGCAATTTGTGCCAAATGTGGCGCAACTCCTGTAGAAATGAAAATGGTTCCAGTTTCCCAGATGGACGAAGAAGAAGTAGTTGAAGAAGTGGATGAAGAGATGCCACAAAAAATGAAGAAGAAGAGCAAAAAGAAAAAAGGCTATGGCATGAATAGCCCAGAAGAAGTCGAAGAAGATTTGGAAGACGAAGACATGGATGCCAAAGAAGCAAAAGGCATTATGTGCAAAGCACAAAACAAAATGGTTGGTGAAGCCTGCCCAGAATGCAAGGGCGACTGCGCATCAATGGGATACAAACAAATGGATGTAGACGCAGAAGACGATGAAGAGATGATGGAAGATGATGAGGAGATGATGGAAGACGAAATGCCATCAAAGTCCAAAAAGTCGTGGAAGAAAAATAAAACAAAAGCTTATATGGAAACAGATGGAGAAGAAGAAGAGGAGGAGGAAGAGGAAGAGGAAGACGCCGACGCTGAAGAAGAAATGAAATATGCAAAGAAGAGTCGCCGTACTGCTGGCAGGAAGGCCCTAATGGACGAAGACGACGAAGACGACGAAGACGACGAAGAGATGCAAGCTCCAGACGAAGAAGAAGAAGAAGAAGAAGAGGAAGAAGAGGAACTCGAAGAAGACGAGATGCCAGATGAAGAGGACGAAGATGAGGAAATGGAAGGAAAGTCATTCTCCCCATCTGATACGTATTGGGAAGAGGTTCGCTCAAGAATAAACTCACTGGGAATCAAATCGGCAGACATAGGTGCATTTGGATACTTGTGTGCACTTGAACGCAAGGCGTACCCGGGTTCATCGCCGGTGTGCGATGATTGCCCTGGTGGCTGCGTGTCAGAAAAAGGTTTGCCCGGAATACTTCACGCTGAAGGTGTTGCTGAACAGATGTTCGATGGAATTGTTGTTGATTCTGGATATTCTTCAGATGCCGACATGTTTGTTGTCGATGTTCAGGCAAAAGACGGTTCGGTTAAAGAAGTATTTGTTGACGGAACAAGTGCCGAAATTATGGGCTTTCATAAGCTTGACATATCTGACTTTGAACAAAAATCAGATTACTCAGAGTACAAACTCATTGATTTTACAGAGGCTGCAGAAATAGCGGTAAAGTCAATTGATGGCCAGGTCGTTGCTGTTGAGCCGGACGTATTTGAGGGATTTGATACGTACGCAGTCGAGATTGAGGGATTCGACGGAAAATCATATGACGTATTTGTTTCTCTTGATGGTGAAGTTTTGGGATACGACAGATACGAACAGGATGAGGCTCGTGAAATAGAAGCCGAAGCCGCGGAGATAGCAATTAAGCGTGCTTTTTCGGAGGAGCAAAGAACAGTATTGGCAAAAGAAGGTAAAGCGCTTCCAGACGGTTCATTCCCGATAGTTAATGAATCTGATTTGAAAAATGCAATTCAAGCTTTTGGTAGAGCAAAAGATAAAGATATTGCCAAAAAACACATAATGAAGCGCGCACGAGCACTAAAAGCTGAAAGTCTGATTCCAGCAAACTGGATTGCCGGCTCAAGCGAAAAGAGCGAAACAGAGGTGGGCGATGCTTCATTCATGGCTTCGCTTGTCGAATTCCAGCTTTTGGAAGACCAAATCGACAGCGAAACAAAATAAACACCTACCCGAACATTCGGGTAAAACATGAAAAAAACGAGACATCACACATCGGAGCGTCTTTTTGCGCCCAGGCGACGCGCTGAAGAAAAAAATGCTAGAGCTATTGCTTTTAAACATGCAATTTTGTTGTCTGCGAAAACAGAACGACTAAATCCAGACATAGCCACAAAATCACTGGGTGGAACAATCGGGGAATCAGCATCTGGTCAAAAACAAACATACACGGATACCGATTCACGAAAAAGAGAGTTTGGAGGAGATTTGCCACCAGGACTCGAAGGGGAAGGCGGATTCGTATATGAGCCAAACGCCAATGGGGAAGACCCGGACATGGTGCTTCGTTTGTTTCCATCATATATGTCAGTCAGAACAAATGAGTTAAAACAGAAGCCGAATTTCGGTTGGGTGAAAAAAAACCCAGATGACGCATCGGGTGAGTTGCGAAAAAAACCACAGATAGTACTAAAAAAGTATAAAGTCAATCCAAAAACAGATGACATAATTCAATCTTCGGAAAAAACGATAAATCCATTTAGCATGTTTTCGGGTGAGGAATTCACGGACGACAGCATTCCGCAACCGCTAAATACAAAACGCTTAGATAGATTAATTCAAACAAAAAAATTACCAGGAAGACCACTGTCTGCAAGAATTCCTGGTGGCTCTCTTATTGGAAGAGCTGCTGCGGCAATAGGAATAGTAAGAGATGCAGCAAACAAGTTTAGGTGTCCCCCTGGAACACCAGCGGCTAATCAATTCACGGACATGTACGGAACAACGTGTTTTGGTGCAAGTCCCTCTCGCATAGCAAGATTTATTCATGACAAAGCCGTAGAGGTAACCGACGCCGGAGAAATGGCCGGATTTACAAGATTTGCTAGAAGATTTGTAAATTGGACACAAACTGGCGGATGGGACGACGACCAGGGAATATCCAATCTTCCAATGAATAGAGCTGTCAAATATCTTGTTCCGGGTGCTCGTGCACCAGGTTTTGACCCAGTAACCGGTAGGTCGGTTGCTCCAGATTGGTCTGAGATTGATGTTCCATCAGATTTGAGAACATTTAGGAATGGGTTAATAAATGCTCAAAAAAGACTCGCACAATCAAAAAAGACAGTTTCGAATTTACAAAAAGAACTTGGCGTCGATACATCTGAGTCGGCTCGGGCAACAAATGCTGACCTGCAACAAACTTTTGATGAACTGAAAGACAGAGGATTGTGGACGGTCAACCTAGAAAGAATGTCCCCGGAACAAGTTGAAGAAATGGTTCGCAGACGTATTAATGATGTTGAAGAAACACTGGATTTTGCACTCACCAATGAACAAAGAGAAAGATTAGTAAAAGCCGACATACAGAGGTACTACGCCACAGAAAGAGGAATTCTAGAAGCAAATCTTGAGCAATTTACACGAATGCCAGAACACATGAAATCAGTTAGAAGACTCACCTTACAAGACGGCATGGATGCCGACGACGAGGGCGGCTCGATGATGGATGGCAAAGGGAATTCAAACATTGATTTCAACATGTCAATAATAATGAGCAATCAAGAAGCAAAACTTCCAAAACTTGCTTTCAACGAAAGACTTCTCGTTACCGCAACTGGCGGGGGGAGTGATTCCGAGCGAGCAGCGGCAGTCGCAGATTTTATGGCACGAGCAGACCTGCATGCCAACCACATGGCCGGTCTTGCGGGTGGCGTTGAGGGAATGGGTCGGCATATAGCACTTCACGAAATTGGACATTCCATACAAACAAAACAAATATACGATGCGATAGCTGCCGAAATTGCTGTAAACGGAAGGTTTGTGGTGCAGGCATTCGTACACCCCAATACTGGCAAAAAATTTAATGCAAGAGAAGTGACAGATATTAAAAAACTTACCAGTACGGATTTGATTGGCATAATGGCCAATATTGACAAATATATGTCAGATGAACAAGTAGAAAAACTAAGAAATCTAAAAAATGTTTATGGTGCATACCCAGAAGAATCATATTTCTCAAAGGGAAAAAACGGCATAGGAATTTTGGAGGCACAAACAGAGATATGGGCGTTGCGTGAGGGCGGATTCATAAGTGGAGATGATGTAGATGAAGCTCTTTTTTCCCTAGATGACCATATAGGTAAATTGAGCGACGAAGCAAGGGTCAAAGCTTCAGAAAGATATATTGAATCAATTAAACCTGGAACAGCAAAAAGAGATGACACGTCAGTAGATGTTCCAGAGTCAAAAATGCCAGATTCTGAAGCCGATTTAGAACTTGCAGCAAGACGCAATGCGCTCAAAGAATTGCGTACCGCGCTAAGAGGGGGCAATGATTCAGAGGATGATTTTTTTGATGTTGCTATTGATATTAAATTACAGTCAGAAAATGCCGGCATTAAAATCAAAAACGTCGCCGACGAAATAGAAATGCTAAGAAAAGAGCAGTCAAAATTTAAACCAGATAGCAAAAATTTTAAAGAATTAGACAGCAAAATAGATGAACTCAAAACCCGGCTTGCTAAACACAAAATAGAAAAAGAATTTTACGATGAAGCGTTTAATATCACGAGAAATGAATGGAAGAAAAAATACGGGATTGGTACGCGCGCGGAAACATCTCGATTTAATGAAATGGTTTATGAACGAAGAAGGGCAGCCGGCAAACTGACTGTCGATGAAGCCCAAGAAGCTCTTTCGGAACAAAAACTAGAATTTTTTAAAAAAGAAGCAAAAAAATTAAGTGCAAAAGAACTAATTGATGAATTAGCCGCACTTGATGTTATGAAGTTTGATAGCGAGGAAGAGCTTATAAATGCTGACCTAAAACGAGAGGCGCTGATTGACGAATATGTTGAGAGAGCAATTGATAAGGGAGATAAAAGAAAACGATATCAAATAAAAAGGGAATTGGAAAAAAATATAGAAGAACGCTTTACGCCGAAAGTCAAGCCGAAAAAAACGTTCAAGAGCTCAAAAGACGCAAAAGACCACGCTTCATCCGAAAGAAAAAAACTTCGCAAGCGCATAACAACCGAACAGGCCCAGGCAGTAAAAGAAATGGGCGATTTTGTCTCTAAAGACATAGCGGAGATATTGAAACCAGAAAAAAATGCTTCCGCCGGAAGAGCAATGAATAGAAGAAATCAAAGACTCCAAAGACTTGCCCTTGAAAGTAATCCAAAATCAACATCCGAAGGCTCGATGGAGCAACAGGTAGAAAACATTTTGATTCCTACCCTTGAAGCGATGGATTCTTCATCCGTTTCTGAGCCTTTTGAATTCGAAGCAATTATAGATGTTGAGCCAGGAACTTTTACTGGTCGCTCAGTTGGCAAAGAACATGAGCACAAAAACTTCATCAAGGGCAATGTAATTGGACGAAACCACAAAAAAGCAGAAGTTGGGAAAAAGCAGAGACGAGTAATAGTTAGCGTAAAAGAGGGTGACCGTGGTTTGTTTCCGACAGCAAAAGGCGACGATAAACAAGCATTTGTTATTCCACCAGGAAAATTGACGGTCATCGGAAGAGACCCAGATGGAACAATTCGTGTTGAGATATCTTCCCAAAAGGGAGCAATAGATGTAGTCGATGATTTGGCAAAAGACTTGGCCAACGGTAAGGGAGATGCAATCTGGAGAAAGTCAGCGTCTAGAAAAGTAAAAACAATAGCTGATAAAAAAATTATAGAAAAACCAGAACGACTTTCTTCTGGCAGGAGCGGCGATTCGGAAGAGATACGTCTCTCTTCAAAGAATATTGTCAAAAAGGCAAAAGAGTATGGTGGCTCATTTGGTGAGTATTCAAAAGACAGAGATGAAGAAAATGATGTAGTCGGTAAAAATTTTGATATAGCCAAATGGATTAGCGACCCACTAAATGAGTTGAATTTGCTTGAAACTGAATTGAGTATGGCAAAACCAGAAAATACCCCTCTTGCTGAACAAAAAATGAAAAGAATAAAACAACTTAGAAAAACCGTAAGAGAATCAGGTCGCGAATCACTTAGCATGCGAGCCGAAACAATAGGAAAATCGCCAGACAAAATTTTTGAAGAAGATAGAGACATGAGGCGCAGTTTGGAGGAACTGCTGCTTGACCCCAAATCGCTACTTGAAATGCTGGAAAGAGAAGAAAGCGGACCATTTCGGCCTGGCCCAATAACGATGACACGGGAAGAGCGACAACGCAAGATAAGAAAATTGCGACGCGAATTACAGCGAGAGGGGCGAGAGTCGTCAGGGATGCGTCAAGAAAGAATTGGTGAAGAAGCCTCCCAAAAACCACAATCAATAGGAAAATCACCAGATAAAATTTTTGAAGAAGACAAACGCTTGAGGCGCGAACTTGAACAAATTTTGGAAGGCGTTGGCCCACTTCCAGCAGCACCGAGCAAACAATATACAGAGCCAATAACCGGACAGCCAGAACCAATAAGGGCAATAGGAAAATCGCCAGACAAAATTATTGAAGAAGATAAACGCCTGCGGCGCGAGCTTGAGCAAATTCTTGAACGCGTCGGCCCACTTCCTGCAGTACCAAGCAAAAAATATACAGAACCAATAACCGGACGGCCAGAACCAATAATGGCAAAACCAAGAAATGTTTTTGAGGCACTCAAAAATCCAATTGATGATGGTTTCGATATAGACAGAGACGATATAGATGAAAAAGTCGTAGAGCTAATAGATTCAAAATCGAGCGAAGAACTTGAAGACATCGTTGAAAGAGTTGCTATAAAATTTCATATTGGATTAGACAAGAAGCCTCGCGTAAGAATGCGGGAATCAGAACTAGACGAATTTTCAGAAACCGGAAAAATTAGAGCAACCAGAACTACTGGTTCTTCCGTTGTCAGGGGGACGTCGCGCAGAGCAGAAAGATTGTCGTCTGGCAGACAGCGACCACTAAACCGAAAAGACAGAGAAGCGGATTTTGTAGTACAAGTAAAAGAAAAAATAAAAGACAAACTTGCCCGTATTCCTGAAGTAGATACCAGTGGCATGAACAAGCAAGACGCTGAAAAAGCTATTCGAGACAATATAGACAATTGGATTAACGGCTTAAATGACATAGAGCTATCGATTCTCGGCATATCTCGAGCAAAAGATAAAAATGGAGAAATAAGACGTTCGAAGCTTACCAAAAAAATAATATATCAAACAGATAATCCCGAAATCGCCGCGTCCTTGTTGTCGCTTGGTCAAACAGTTGAAATGCCAGAACTTAATTCAGAATCAAAAATGGTTCAAGAAGTCGCTAAACAGATACAGAAAGAACTAAAAGACCTCAAAGACAAAGGCGTGGATGTTATAAACATGTGCGCGTTTTATATAGATGGAAAAAACCTGTTTTGTAATTCATCACTCGACATAGAAAGAAAAAATATGCCGCAGGTTGCTGGTAGGGCAATAAACAACGATTCACTTGCCATGAGAATGTGGGCATCACAGTTGGCAGAAGCAGACGTGGCATCAGCTCATATGTTTCATGAAAACTCAGCAAAACTCAAAGAATTAAAAGATAGAGCAAAGAAAATGCCAGCCGGTAAAGAAAAAGAACAACTTGACAAAGACATAAAAATACTAGAAGAAATTGTCGGCGTGGGATTTGAGCCAGCAGGAATTGAGCAAAAAGATTTAGCGAATCCAGAAAAGAAATTCGAAATAAAAAAGGTCGAATATACAGCAAAAGAAATAAAAGAGACAATGGATAGGCATGGGGTAACAATAACGGCAAGAGAACTAAAGAGACTCGGAGAGAAATGGAATCGTATTGTTGTTGCAATGCGGGCTGGACAAGAACCAGACCCAGCTGATGTTTTCACAGACGAAGAAAAAGCCAATTTCTTTTCCCACCTTGACTATTCGCTGGTTGAGGTAGATGGATTGGACCCGTTTACCGATTTTCTAAAAAAGCAAGGTGTCAAATTTAAAGACGACGAATTGGTAAAGCCAGAAAACTTGATGGCATCACAGAATGAGCTTGTTGCCCCCCAAATGGCCGGTATTGCTGGGAATATTACTGGCGCAATCAAAGCGCTCAGAGACATAAAAGACCCAATAGAAAGACAAAAAGAAATTGACAGATTGCGCAGAGAAAGTGGTCTTTTCAAAAAGATATTGATTTCCAACGAGGGTTACATTCTCGATGGACATCACAGAATAATGGGCAAAGTTGTCTCCAATGGGGTCATAGCTGAAGACTTTGGGGATATATCCATAGACGACCTAGAGATGCTTGGTCTGCCAGTGAGAAGGGCAGAGATGGGAATAATTGAGCTTCTCACAATTTCAAAAATATATCAAGACCGGCTTGGAATAAAACCGGCATCGCTCAAGGCTTCCGAAGACGAATCGTATACCCCGGACAAATTCGGAATAGACAAAATACCCAAAATCACAAAAGAGGAAGTCGACGCCATACACAACGAGCTTGGCACCTCCGGTGATGCGGCAGGGGATGGTGGACTAATAGAAAAAATGGACGAAATTTATGAAAAAGGAACATTCTTAAGAGTTGATTCTATTGGATTAAATAACACTAGCGAATCCATACTTTATAAAGAAAGCGAAATAAAAAGACGAAATGAGGCGAGTGCGAGACAAGAAGCAAGAAGGGCAAGACGACCCGAGGGTGTAAAAACACAAACTCAAGAAACGGAAAGACTTTCTTCTGGAAGAAGAGCTGTTCAAGAACAAATTAATGAGACAAGAAAACAATTAAAGAAACTAAATACGCCACAAGATAACGAAACAGAATTTATGAAAGAGAAGAGGCTAGAACAAGTAAACAGACTTAAGCGTAAATTGAATAACTTAATTGAAATAAAACAAAGGTCAAGAAAACCAGTTAGACAATTGTTTGGTGTCGGAACCGATGACGAAAGCGACAGGCTTTCCTCAGGAAGAAGAGCTGTTCAAGAACAAATTAATGAGACAAGAAAACAATTAAAGAAACTAAATACGCCACAATCTGGCGAAACAGAATTCCTAAAAGAAAAAAGACAAGAAGAAGTACAGCGACTTAAGCGTAAATTGAATAACTT
>Ga0194118_10002898_pt1 | contig 20868 bp, 16 predicted proteins | sample TA2MahsurfametaG_2_FD_148662 | JGI IMG/M metagenome (GOLD analysis project Ga0194118, IMG submission 148662) | Freshwater microbial communities from Lake Tanganyika, Tanzania - TA2015013 Mahale N5 surface | ecosystem: Environmental > Aquatic > Freshwater > Lake | place: Tanzania: Lake...
ATTTCAGAAAGAAAAACCTTAGCAAAAGCTTGGCTGTTTTGGTCCATGGGGGGATTGTTTTATCTGTACGAAATGGTGTTACGCGCATCATTGTCCGTTATGGCAGAGGACTTACATACCAGTTTTCATACTAATCCCCAACAGTTTGGTCTGTTTGCATCCATGTATTATTGGGCATATACGCCGCTGCAAATTCCCTGTGGTTTAATTTTGGACAAAGTTGGGTCACGTAAATTGATTACGCTGTCCTGCTTGTTGTGCGCGCTCAGTGCCGCTTTGTTTGGGTGGACAGAATCCCTGTCGGTGGCCTATGCGGCGCGATTTTTCATGGGTGCCGGATCAGCGGCCGCCTTTATCAGTGCATTGGCATTAGCCAGTGGATGGTTTCCTGTGGCTTATTTTGGCATTATGGCTGGATTAACAAACTTGCTGGGGGCGATCGGTGGTGTCATTGCGGGCAAGCCTCTGGTTTTGCTCTGTCAGTATGTGGGGGGATGGCGATCTGCCATGATGGTGATGGCCGTACTGGGCCTGGGTTTAAGCGTACTCACATGGTTGGGTATTCGCGACCCCCTAAAAACAACGCCCCAATCGTCGGGAAACGATCTGTGGATTCGATTAAACTCTGTAATCCGAAAGCCACAAATATGGTTTATTGGTGTGGTGGGGGGTTTGCTGTATTTACCCATTTCCACTTTTGCCGAATTGTGGATGATTCCATTTTTAGAAGGCAGCTGTGCAGGGTTAACCAAAGAAAAGGCCAGTTTGGCCCAAATGAGTCTGTTTTTTATGGCTGCAATAGGGGGGCCTCTTTTGGCTGCGTTGGCCGTACGCTGGGGCAGTTATATCAAAGTTTTGAAACTGGTGACTGTTGTGGAATGCATCCTGTTTCTGTGTATGGCAATGGCATCCTTTTTACCTTACACCTTGGCCATTGGTTTGTCTGGAATGATTGGATTGATTACTGGTGGCCAAGTATTGGTTTTTTCCGCCGTTCAGAGTCAAACCTCTCGTGAAGATTTGGGCTCCGCTTATGCCTTTACAAATGCCCTGATTATGGGGTGTGGGTCTATTTTTCAACCCTTGTTAGGCAAGATTTTACAGGTCAGTTGGTCTGTGATGGGGGGTGGTTATGCCGCCGATGGCTTTCCCGTGTATACGGGCAACATGTATGCCATTTCTATTCTCTCTTTGCCACTGGGTTTTTTGCTGTGCTGGGTTATGTTGTATTGGGTAAAAGATGGGTACAGTCAAAAGGCTTTGCCCGATGAACATCCAACAGCAGAAATGTAATAAGCCATGGGTTGCACTGTTTATTCCACTGTGGGTATTGCAGAGCGGATAAACCAAACGACACCAAAAAATGGATGGATCCATGACAGCAAATCATACGAAAAAAACCGACATTGATGGGAAAGGGGACAGCGCTGTGGCCTATGGGTTGGATCCAAAACCGCAAAGCCCCTTTTGGCCCATGACGGTGGCACTGATGATGGCAGAAAAAGCGATGGATTGCGGAGAGGTCCCTGTTGGTGCGGTGATCGTTCAAGGCAACCGCATCATCGCCCGTGCCCACAACCAAATGAATGGTCTTACCAATCCCATGGCACATGCAGAAATTCTGGCCCTGGTCCAGGCAATGGGTGTGTTGTCATCAAAATATTTGCCCAACTGTCATTTGTATGTAACGTTACAACCCTGTGCGTTTTGCATACAAGCATTGATATTGGCGCGCATTGGACGGGTTTATTTCGGAGCCTATGACACGAGTGTGTCTGCTCCAGCATCGTTTGAAAGCATTGGTGGCATATGCGAACAACGATGTCAATCCATATTGCATCAGTTTTTCCATGAAAAACGCTGATGGGGGAGGGTTATCATCGTGGGATGAGGATGCCAGAAGATCAACAGCCCACGATACGCGTCCAAAGGCAGGTGTAAAAGCTTTTACTGGGAGACAGCAGGGACACCAGCTGGTTTAGCGATGTCTTTCATGGCCGCTTGCATCTCTTGTTCCTGTCTTTTTTCGGTTTTTTCATTGACTTCTGTCTGTTCGTACTGCTTTAAATCGGCCAATGATTCTATGGCGGCCAGCGCCATGTAATAGGCCACATACACTTGGGTTAGCGTAAATGGGGCCGTGTTGGTCAATCGGCCATCGTCACCACATGGGGTGAAAAATTGATTGGTATAGGCCTGTTCCAGAAATAACAATTCATCCGAAGGGACGGAATGATAGTGCTGTCCTTTGGGCTGGGATGACCACTGTTGTGCGACAAAATGGACGGCTTGTTTCTGAGAATCCTTTTCAGGTAAATGAAGGGTATGATCGATGGAATAGGGGTGCAGAGAATCTGATTCTGGTTTTTGGTTCTTTCCACCATACACTGCGGCGCACAAAGGCAGCGTACAGTTTTGACCGGCAGGACACACATAATGTGATGGTTTGATTACGGTGCATAAAACCGTTCGTTTTGCCGGACAAATGCCAACGGTCTGCACGCGACCCGTTGATGCAGAAGGCCTAATCGGTGGGCTTTTACAGGCAGAAACAGCAGGCGCATTTGCAGAAAACAAGACAGCCCCCCCATGTTGCGATCGGGATGAACAAGGGGCAACCATTGTGACAAAGAGAAGAGTCGAAAAATGCAGAATGCCCCGACCCAAGGACCGTTTGTTTAAAAGATGTTTTGTAATGCAATGCATAAAAGCCATTGATTTTTTTCAAAAATATGAACCCATTAAAGCACATTTTTCTAAAAAAAACTGTGAATTTTCTATCTAAGCGTGATTTTTTAGACAGGGATAATGGTCAGACGGGGAAATGGATCCCCGCAGCATCCCCGCACAACGGTGATGGATCTCTCAACCATCACCCTGCATGATATCGAAAACTTTGATCCCCTGGTTTTTGTCCCAGATGGGCGCCCCGAATTCCGTGTGCTTAGCGTTCCAAAAACTTAATGTTCAGCTTCAACATCACCCCTAATACAGTGGTTGCCATGGGGTCAGCGCTGAGTTTTTGTATAGAAGGAGAACTACCAAAGGATGTAGCTGAATTTTGCGTTTGGGGTCCTGGGTTGCTCTGATAGGCAAATACTGCCATTTTTCTGTCGGCATAAGACTCCCCAAACGCCTCGACACCGATGGACAAGCGTTCCGTTATCGACAGATCGACACCAAAACCGTAAATCAAACCATTGGTATAGATGGGCGAATATCCAGATGATACTACGCCATTACCAGAAATACTTTCGTCTGCTTTTGAAGACGTGGTTCGCAGACAGGTCCAACCAAATTTTGCATACCCAAACAGACGGTCATTGAATTTGTAACCAAACAATACACCCGCATTAAAAGACAATCGGCTGCTGATGATGGTTTGATATTCTGCAGAAATGGTCGACTCACTCTCAGGCTCGATGATCAGAGCACCGCTCTCTTCCCCTACCTCGTAGTCAACGGATGTCAGAAAAACGGGAAAGCTGGATGATGCATTGAACACCTTCAGACCTCCGAAAAACCCTAAAAATGCTTTTGTTTGTCCCAAGGCGGCATTGTACCCAAACTCAAAGGATCCAATGACGCTGCTGGGCGATAATTTGACGTAATCTTCTGTCGTTAGCGACATGCCATCACCATAATTGGGGTTCGATACATTGGTTTCTGGATTACCTAAAAATTTTGGCTGCGTATTGGTAAATGATGTATTGGAAAAACTGTTTTTCAGATTGGTGTAACCGACTCCGATACTGAAATAACCAAACGATGTGCTGGTACTGTCTTTTGCATCCCAGTTGTCATTGCTTGGGCTGCAATAATCAGTACTAGAGTATACACCATCAGAAGCTGGGCTGAGATTATCCGTTTGTTTGGCGGTGGCTGTGACAGAGGTCTTTTGTTCTTGGTCTGCTGATCTGATCATGAGAGGGCAAGACAGAACAGTAAGGGCGAGGATGAGGGATTGGTGACGCATACTTTTTAATAATCAGTTAATATCTTATAAATGTACTCATTTTTTTAAAAGCATAGCAACGTGATTGGGGTAAGCAAGAAAAATCACAGGCATTGTGTTGCAATAATGATACGCAATCATTACAGAGATCAGGCCCAAAACAGCTAGGGATGCAGTGTTGTATTGGACCGCGGATCAACTCTGGTGCACAACCCTTTGCTGGTGTGGGTGCGCTGTGCCCGTTTTGACGTCATTGCACAGCCTGGCCAAAGGCCTTCTAGCTTTGGGGTTTAACCGTATCCGATTTTTTATGGGCTTTTTTGGCACGAAATAGGTGCAACCCCATGTGATCTGCATCCAAAACGGCCTCGTGCATCATTTCTGAAAAAGTGGGGTGGGGAAAAATAACGCGTTGTAAATCAGCTTCGGTGGCCTGCATGGTTTTGGCAATAACAAACCCTTGGATCAACTCACTGACCCCAGCCCCCACCATATGCGCCCCCAACAATTCACCCGTTTGTTCATCAAAAATGACCTTGACCAACCCTGTGCTTTCTCCGTACGCCATGGCTTGACCGTTGGCGGCAAAGGGAAATCGGCCCACCTTGATCGCCCCTTGTGCGGCCGCCGCGCGCTCTGTTAATCCAATGCTGGCAATCTGAGGCATGCTGTATGTGCATCCTGGGATCAAGCTGGGGTCGCTGGGCTGGGGGTTCAGGCCTGCAATGTATTCAATGCATGCAACACCTTCGTGACTGGCTTTGTGGGCCAACCATGGGGCACCCGCCACATCACCAATGGCGTATACCCCCAATTCATCGGTGGTGTGGTGGGCATGGGTTACGATATGGCCTTTTTCTGTGCGAACTGCTGTATGATCCAGACCCAAATGCTCTGTATTACCAATGACGCCAATGGCCACCAGAACACGTTCACCTGTCCAAGATTTTTCTACCCCTGTTTTTAGGTTTTTTATGATGGCCGTATAGCTGTCATCCTGATTTTTTACCACATGATTGACGGTGCATCCCGTTTCCAGAATAATGCCTTGCTGGATAAATGATTGAGAGGCAATGGCAACAATTTCGGCATCCTCTATGGGCAAAATGGTGTCTGATTGTTCCACAACTGTCACATCCGTGCCCAAGGTGCGATAAAAACTGGCAAATTCTATGCCGATGGCTCCGGCCCCGATAATCAAAATGGATTCAGGGCGCTTTTCAGGGGTCATGGCTTGGGATGCACTCCAAATGCCCAAATCATCTGGAAACAGAGTGCGTGCTCTGGCCCCTGTGGCAATCACAATGTTTTTTCCGAACAAATGACCGATTTCTTGATGGGTATTGGTTAGGCGCAAGGTGTGTACAACAGTCTTGTGGGATTTGTCTGTGCGGACCTTTGCGGGGTGGGCAGAGTTCACCAATGTTTGCCCCCATGAATCCTTGGATACAGCCAAAGAATCGGTTGTGGGATGGGGGCCGTTTGAGACGCTTGATGATGCCAAGATCTGAGGCGCGCTGGGTCCATTCGGGACCGCAGAGAGGGGTTCAAAAGAGGCCCAGGCTGAAAAAACCGAAACGCCATTTTTGGCCAACAATCCCTTGATGCCCAATTGCAGCGTGTTCGCGAGCTGTCTGGATCGACGCACCATCACACCCAAATCAATGCCAATGTCGCCCGATGGTAAAGTCAAACCAAAGGATTCCATATAAGATGCCGACGCCAGCATGGATGCACTTTTCAGTAAAGCTTTTGTGGGAATGCACCCCCAATTTAAACATACTCCGCCCAAATGTTTTCCCTCAACAAGAGCTGTTTTCAAACCCAACTGTGCCGCACGAATGGCCGCGACGTATCCACCTGGCCCCCCACCAATGACAATAACATCAAAGGGGTCTTTGGGCAGAGATTGGGAAAAAAGCCCAGGGTTGTTCGATGGATCACGAGTGTCTGACGCAGATGAAAAAGACATGGCACAGTTTTTGAAACAGTATTCCTGTGCTTATTTTATCATGTCACGCCCACAAGGGGCAATGCCATGAATGCGCTCTGCTTATTTTTTGCGACTGTTTGGATTGTTTTGGGACTTTTCTTTGTTTTGACTGTTGTTGTTTTTCTTTTGACGGCTGTTTCTTTTTCCTTTTTTATTCGATGTTTATTTTTTGTTGTTGTTATTATTTGAAGTTTTTTTTGCGCTCCTTTTTAATGTCAGCACCTTCAACTTCTTCTTCTCCCTGGAGATCACCTCTATTATATTCTTCACTATCTTCATCAGGAATTATTTCATCAGAATTTGCTTTTTGATATCCAAAATCATCGTCTTCAAGGTTTTTATCATCTTTTTTATTCATTGAGCTGATTTTGTTTTTTATTAAACCTGTTGAACCATATTCGTCGCTTCTTGACGATTTTTTTTGCTTACATTGTCACGCCCAGCAACATCTGTAACCACGCTCGTCATCATACATAAGGACAACGCAGCTAAAATCCATTTTTCTGTTAACATTTTTTAATCTCAAAAAATTTTTATTTATTCCATGATATTATCACAAAAAGATAAAAAAATCAAAACCAAGAGGTGCAATAAACAATAAAATGTCATCTGCGGAACGGCACTCGATTTCGCGCTTATAATAGACAACGGGTCCCACAGGGGGGGGATGGTGTTTTCGAAAAAAAGAGGGTACAATAACAGAGAAATTACGATGGGCTCGTAGTTCAGTTGGTTAGAACAGGCCGCTCATAACGGTCATGTCGCAGGTTCGAGTCCTGCCGAGCCTACCCCTATTCAAAATTTTTTACATATACTATAAAAATAATATATGATGCGCATTATATTTTGTGCTGTTGGCCGATTACCTTGCACCAACGGACTCTGTACGACCTTGATCCATATCCTCTTGCCCTACGCCATCTTGATCTGTACCATCAGGGCTTTTGGCCAGATAAAGCTTTCTTCCTTGATCATGTCCTGATGACCTTGATCACATCACAATGTGTGGTGCCGCACTCTGTACGCGATGTATATGATACGATTGTCCGCGTGGGGGAATACCCACACTTTTTGCCGGGCTGTGATTTTGTACACTTGGTTCAGCAAGAGGATGATTTTTTGGTGGCTGATACATCCGTTTCAGGGTTTGTTTTTCGTACACGCATGCATTGGTCAGAAACAGATGGCGGCATGGATGTGTTTTTTGATAATGCGTTTGTCCATGGGGCTTGGCATGTGATGGGTTGCATTCCCCAGGTCTTTTCGCGATCAGATGGGGTTGCACAGAACAGCTGTGTCTCACGGCATCAGACCCATATACAGTTGCGTATCACCATTTCAGCGGGTTTGTTTTACCCTATATTGCGTATAGGGTTATCAGCCATGTTGCCCCGCCTGCAAAGGGCTTTTCAAAAACGCCTGGATGATTTACAGCGCAATTGCAAATAATTTTTACTATTTTTTATTTTTTTTTGTTTATTGTATAAATTGACTCATTATTTAAAAAAGGAAATAAAAAATGAAAAAAATGACATATTTAATGATGCTGGCTTTGAGTGTATCAGCCGTTAGCAGTAACATCAACGCAAAGAGTGAAGACAGAGAACAAAGAAAACAAGACAGAGAACAAAGAAAACAAGACAGGAAAAAAAGAAAAGAGGAAGTTAAAAAAAACTTCAAAAACACGTGCAAAAAAGCGGGTTCTAGGATTCTGAAGGGGGAGATAGTAGGCGCCATCGGAGAGTTAAAAAAAGGGATGGATCAGGGGATCGATAAATGGAAAACCGATGGTACGTTACTCCCCTTGCCTCCACAGGTCATTGATGAGATCAAAGCATCTGCAGATGAGGCCGTTGCACAAGCTGAAAAATTAGCAAATGCAGGAAATAAACAGGAGGCCAAAGAAATGATTGATAATTTGCCCGCAACAATCTCTGCGAAATTTGAGGATGCAGCTGCAGCTGCAGCTGTCGAGACAGCTCCGGCTGCTTAGGTCGAATAAAAACGGTATTGATGGAACCATTCCTTTGTATTGTACTACAGGAAAGAGATGTGTGGAACATTTCTTTCCTCTTTTTTTACCACAATGGTCTATTCTGAAAAAAAGGCAAACCATGGATTCTTATGCAGGAATTATTGTTACTGACCCTGTTCAGTGTACTATCCCCCATGTCCATATCATGTACAGATCAAGAAGAGACAGAGCAGGTTGATGATCAATCCAGTGGTGCTGAGTCGGCTCCGGAAGAGACAGTGGAGCAAGGCGATAACAGTCAAACAGCACAAGGTGAGACCAGTCAAGAAGCCACAGCGGAGGCCAGCCCGCCCGCTAATGATTTCGATTTTTCAGGCAGTGAGGTCAACAGCACGCATAACGAAACAGGGGAAAAAAGCATTTTTGATGCAGATACTTTTGAGGCCACAGGAGAGGTGTAGAACACCAGAGGTCCGGGAATACTGGTGCCAGCCAGAGCACAAGAGACAAGCCGGAGCAATCCCCAGCAGAACAAAGAGACGCACAACCTGCAAGTCTTGCCATCATTCTGTTCTATTTGGGGGCACCCTAGGCCTGATTACAGACCACAATCTAACAGTCATCAATCAATCGCAAAGGCCCAACCGACGATTCAGTCTTTGTGCATGAATAATCCACACTTTATCTGTATTTGCCCCACCAATCAGACAAGAGAATGGTCTATTGAATCGTAAAAGAATGTCGTTAGGATGTTGGCATAACATGCCTTTAGGCGATGTAAATCCTCTACGGAAACCTGTTCATTGATCTGATGAATGGTTTGTTCAGGTAATCCCACTTCTAGTACGGGGCCCATTTGGGTTAAAAATCGCCCATCGGTGATGCCACCTTGGGTGGTTTCTTGGGCCGATTGATGGGTGGTTTTTCGCAGACCACGGTGCACACATGACAACCATTCCCTGTCTTTTGAATCGGACTTGTTGATCAAAAATGGGTCTCCACTGATGCGAATTTTTGGATCCGCTTGGGTCATTTCACGGCAAATGGTCTTGACTTTTTCAGATAAATCTGTGGCATTGTGTTGGGTGTTGAACCGAATGCCAAAACGCCCTTGACACTTTCCCCAGATGACATTTGATGCGAGGTTGCCGGTGTCAATAGAGGTAAACTCTAAACGTGATGGCTCAAAATCCGGGTCTGGCGCTCTGTCCAACGCCATGGTTTTCAAAGCATGGGCACAGGTCACCATTTTAGTCACAGGATTATCGAAATTTTCGGGATAAGCAATATGCCCCTGTTTACCCAAAACCGTTAGTTGCCCCGTCAGGCTGCCCCTTCTTCCGATTTGGATGACGCTGCCCACCGTGTTTCCTGTGGGCTCTCCGATTAAAAAAACGTCCGGATATTGCTGGTTTTCCCTCATCCAATCCACCATGCGTTTTGTGCCATTGATGGCATCACCCTCTTCGTCACTGGTCAAAAGTATGCTGATGGATGCGTTGTTGGGCAAGGAAAACTCATGAACAGCCGATAAAAAGCATGCGATGGCCCCTTTCATGTCGGCTATACCTCGACCAAATAAAATGCCGTCATGGATTTCTGCCCCGAAAGGGTGGTGCGCCCATTCCTCGACAGGCCCCGTGGGTACCACATCCACATGTCCAGCAAAACATAAATGGGGGGATCCTGTTCCCATGCGGGCATATAAATTGATGACATCATCGTATTGAACGATGTGGGTTTGCCAGCCTTTTTGCCCCAACAAGTCGGCCAAATGGGTTAAACACCCCTGATCATCGGGCGTAATACTGGGGTATTTTAGAAAATCTTGGGCCAAGGCAATGACGTCTTTGTCCAAACTGGTCAGATAAACGGTTTGGTTTGTCATGGATGTGTTAGGCATACAATTGTTTTTTCCATTATTTCATCAATATTATCTGGAATGTCAGAGCCCCGTCAATCAAAAACCCCAGTGATCAGATTGGCAAAATCATGATAATCTGTTCACAGTAAATGGTTTTGATGATGAATCAAATATGTATGAAATAAATCCCCAAACGGGTCCCGAAACCCCATGGAATGGAATACCTGAAAACGATAAATATCCCATCCGTATGGTGGAAAAAAAGTGGCAAAAATATTGGTACGACAATCAAGTATTTTCAGCGGATACGGACAGTGCTCGACCGCCGTTTTATGTATTGGAAATGTTTCCCTATCCTTCGGGAACCCTGCACGTGGGGCATGCCCGAAATTACTCAATCGGGGATGCGTTGGCACGATTTCGCTGGGCAAAAGGGTACGAAGTATTACACCCCATGGGATGGGATGCCTGTGGTTTGCCCGCGGAAAATGCCGCCCTGACCCATGGTGTTAACCCCAAAGAGTGGACGTACCGCAATGCGGCTGTGATGAGAGAACAGTGCTTGTCTTTGGGTTTTTCCCATGATTGGTCAAGGGAATTCTTTTCGTGTGATCCACAGTATTTTCGCCACGAGCAGAAAATCTTTTTGGATTTTTATGCCCATGGTCTAGCCTATCGCAAAGAATCGTACGTTAACTGGGATCCAAAAGAACAGACTGTTTTGGCCAATGAACAGGTGGTTAATGGCAAGGGATGGAGATCTGGAGAAGTGGTGGAAAAGCGTTTATTGAAACAGTGGTTTTTGAAAATTACAGATTTTGCGGATGAATTATTGGATGATTTGGATGGATTAACCCAGTGGCCTGATGCCGTGCGCGACATGCAAACCCATTGGATTGGCCGATCGTATGGTTTGAGCATACCCTTTGAAAGGGCAGAGGGTACAGCGGCGCACAGTGGATCAGATTCTTTAGCAATTTTCACCACACGACCAGAAACATTGTTTGGGGCGGCATTTTGTGCCATCGCTTGGGACCATCCTTGGGTCAAGGACGCATTGCCTGACTATCGAACCGATTTGGACGTATTGATTCAAGAATGTCGTCAACGTGGAACCTCTAGCCGGATTATGGAAACGGTGGATCAAAAAGGGGCATTCACGGGGTTGTATGTGCGTCATCCCTTGGTCCCTGAAAAAACTCTGCCGGTGGTGGTGGCCAATTATGTAAACAGCGATTATGGAACGGGGGCTGTTTTTGGATGTCCTGCCCATGATGTGCGTGATTATGCATTGGCCATTCATATGGAATTGCCACTGATTCCTGTGGTGCAACCAAACGATGATTCTGGCCCAGATGGACCTTATTTGGGTGATGGCGTGATGATGAATTCCGCTTTTTTGGATGGACTTTCCGTTTCAGATGCCCGATTCGTGATCATTGATCATTGTGTAAAAATGGGTCTGGGATCAGCCAAAACCCTGTACCGTTTACGCGATTGGGGGGTGGGTCGTCAGAGGTATTGGGGTGTACCCATTCCCATGATTCATTGTCCCAGCTGTGGTGTTGTTCCAGTGCCAGAGTCAGATCTGCCCGTGGTTTTACCAGAAGATGTGCGCTTTGATCAACCAGGAAACCCCCTGTCCCATCACCCCACGTGGAAACATGTACCTTGCCCATCTTGTGGAAAAGAGGCCCAGCGCGAAACGGATACGTTTGATACTTTTATGGAATCATCGTGGTATTTTGGGCGATTTTGCGATCCTCATTACTCTGAAAGGGCTTTTTCAGCAGACAAAGCAGAATATTGGTTGCCGGTTGATCAGTATGTCGGTGGCATAGAGCATGCCGTGATGCATTTATTGTATGCGCGATTTTTTACCAAAGCCCTGAAAAAATGTGGATACTGGAATATCAGTGAACCCTTTCAAGGCATGTTTACCCAGGGTATGGTGTGTCATAAAACGTACCAAGCCCAAGATGGAAGATGGCTGTTTCCAGAAGAAGTGGATGATCAGGGGCGACGTCGATCTGATGGGGCCAAGGTGACCATTGGGCGCAGTGAAAAAATGAGCAAATCAAAATGTAACGTGGTGGGTGTCACCGATATGGTTGATACCTATGGTGCCGATGCGGTTCGATTGTTTGTATTGTCGGATACGCCTCCACAAAAAGATTTTGAATGGAGTGAAGAAGGTATCCAAGGGGCATGGCGTTACGTGCGTCGATTGTGGGCCTTGTTTCAACAGTTCCAGGGGGTCTATTCTCATTGTTCTGATGATGCAGAAAAACCCTCTGTATTGTCCGATCCGGCCATGCATTTATATCGAGCCAGTCATCGGTTTTTGTTCAATCTAGAGCAAGCGATGGAAGGGTATGGTTTGAACAAATATGCAGCCCTGTTGCGCCAATGGAGCAATCTTTTGGCCTCTGTGCGCGTGTCCCAGGAAGATCATCCAGTGACAAAGGATGAGGGTATTCTGTTATCGACCGAATCGGATAGGTGGGTTTTGCGGCAATCTTGGATTTGGTTTGTCCAAGCTATCGCCCCTATTATGCCCCATTTGGCAGAGGAAATGGGCAGCGTTTTGGGTATAGCCCCCGGCATTCATCGTCGACCTTGGCCAAACATTGATCAAAAAATGTTACAAGCAGATGACATCATTATGGCTGTACAAATTAACGGAAAACATCGGGGAACCATTTCGATTCCTTCTACCGCCAGTCAAGAAGAGATGGTGGATGCCGTAAAAAACACGCCTGCTTTGGAAAAATATCTCCAGGGAGAATGGAAGCGAACCATCGTTGTGCCTGGTCGCATGGTCAGTATTGTGGTGTAACGGCTTGGGCCAGTGGTCCTTTGCAGGGGTAATAAAGTATTGATGCCACAGACAGGGCGTGCGGAGTGTTCCTCTGGTGCCCTGGGCCCCTGACCTGTTTTTTTGTGCGGCTTTTTGGCTGGTCTCTTTAAAATTTTAGTAAACAATACACACAATGTTTGCACTCACGGTTCTTATGTGTTTGAATAGGGTAAATTTTCAGCCCACAGGGTGTAACGATGTTCGCGATTCATTCAAACGATACGTTTCCATTAAGGCAAATTTTTAAGGTTATTATTGGGGTGTGTGTGATGATTTTGGGATCAAAGCTAGAGGTTCCCATGACGCCTGTTCCCTTTACATTTCAAACGGTTAGTGTTTTGTTGATTGCATTGACGGGCTCGCCAGCCAAAGCTTTTTTATCGGTATTGGTTTGGATATCGTTGGGTGCTTGTGGTTTTCCAGTTTTTGCCGGTGATACCGGTGATACCAATGTGATTATGGGGCCAACGGCAGGCTACTGTTGGGGCATGCTGATGGCTGTGACGTTAATGTCGGCCTGTCAGTGCTATATTGCTCCATTTTTCAATCGGTTGTTTTCCAAGCAACAGTCCACAGATTTTTTAACGGTTCCTGCCAGCATTCTGGTTGGCTGTTTGGGGAGCATGGCTATTTTAAGCCTGGGGTGGTTGAATCTAAGCCAATATATTGGTTCTGTTCAGGCATGGCATTTGGGTGTTGCCCCATTTTTATTCCTGGAATTGTGTAAAGTGATTGGTGTGGCCATGGCAGTAGACACCTTGCAGTGGCAAAAAATCGGTCGCTAGTGGATGACCGGTGTAAAAGCATGGGTGGAAAAGAGCGCGGTGCATCTGGTGTGACGCCCCGTGTTTTGGTCAAGTGTGATCCCAGGTTTTAGTCCGGTGTGATACGCTACGTTTTGGCCAGGTGCGTGGGGTGGTTGGGGTGACTCTGGGGGTATGTCCGTTGGTGTTGGTATAGAGGGTTCCACAAGGATGTGATACGCGGCGCTTTGGCCATTTTGGGCTTATATAAAAACGAATGATGATGAGGAGGAGGTTTATTATGCATGGTTCAACCCACACCCTTTTTGTACTGAGACACGTGATCAGTGTGTTGATGGGGGTTACCGTTATGATTGTGGCATCTCATTTATCTGTGGATATTGGTCCTGTACCCTTTACATTTCAAAATGCAGGCGTTCATCTTATTGCCATGCTGTTGCCACCTGGTCGGGCCTTTTTGTCTGTTCTGGTGTGGTTGGCTTTGGGTATCATTGGATTGCCGTTGTTTGCCTTGTTTTACAGCGGGGCAGAGCACATTGTCGGTCCAACTGGGGGATATTTTTGGGGGATGCTGATTGCGGCACCGGTGATGTCCACCTGTCAATTTTATTGGCACCCCGTTTTGAATCGTTGTCAGATATTCCGTCGTTTTCATTCTCGTTTACCCATGGGACAGAGCGGTTTAAACGCGGCCGCATTATTTATGGTGGGCATGATGGGCAGCGCCATTATTTTGGTATTTGGATTCCTCTATCTTGGATATTTTTATTGCGGATATCCTCAAGCTTTTGAAAAAGGAGTGTACCCTTTTTTGATTCCCAGTATCGCAAAAATTATGTTAACCTCTTTTGTAATTTCTCGATTTAAATTATCCAAGATCGGACAGTGAGCGGGGCAGAACATTGGCTGTTGCCTTGGTTTTTAGGCCAGGCCTCCACAGTGTGGGCAATACAGGAAAGACAGATCTTGGGTAAGGCAAGACCTTCAAATTAAGGTGCAAGAAAAGAGATCTTTGTTGCTATCCAAAAAATCGCCTTCAATCACATTTCTTCCACCTGGCTCTCTGTACAGGCGCGATCCTCTCTTCACAAGAGGGATTCACCCTTTACCCTCGTTTCCACAACGCACTCTGGAAGGAGTCTGTACAAGAACCACGCCCCTGGTACACCACAGATCTCCTCACGCTCCTATCTAAGAGATAGACTCTCTTCACAGGCGCGACTCTCTCTGTACAGGCGCGATCCTCTCTTCACAAGAGGGATTCACCCTTTACCCTCGTTTCCACAACGCACTCTGCCCCTTGGGGGGAGAAACACCATCATGGCTCAAAACAGCTGTTGCCGCTGCCAAACGTACCCGAGGCAATGCCCAAGGTGAACACGACACCGCACCAATACCTGTGCGATGAAAAAATCCTATGTTGTGGGGATTGGCGGCATGCTCGCCACATACACTGATGGCAATGTGTGGATTAACACTTTGAGCCTTGGTGCAAGCCCACTGAATCAATTGCCCCACACCCACGGTATCCAGAGTGCAAAATGGATCGGATATCCCCAAACCATGATAGGTTTGAGTAATAGGATTACAGTCATCTCTGGACAGACCCCAAGTCATTTGGGTTAAATCATTGGTTCCAAAACTGATAAAATCAACCCATTGGGCCAATTCATCGGCGATAAGGGCCGCACGAGGGGTTTCAATCATCACACCAAAATCCACACGGCGCTCTTTAGGATCAAGGGCATAAAACAGGGTGCGCAGCGTTTGTAATTCTTTGACATGAGACACCAAGGGAATCATCACCCCACAATCAGGAGATAAACCAGAAGCTGTTACCTGATCCATTGCCCCAAACAGAGCCCGAATTTGCATGGCATAAAGTTCTGGAAAAGCTAGACCCAAACGGCATCCTCGCTGCCCCATCATAGGGTTTTTTTCAGAACGTTTTTCAATACGGTGTTCTATATCCTGTAACGATTGCTCCCAATGGCTTGCCAACAAGGATTTTTCTTCCTGTGATGTTGGTAAAAATTCGTGCAATGGCGGGTCCAAAAGACGGACAATCAGTCGTTTAGACCCCGCAGCACGCAGCAGGGCTGATAGATCCTGTTGATGTAATATTTCCAGTTCCAACAGGGCGCGATTTCGCCAATCCGCTGTGGGGGCCAAAATGAATTGCTGTATCAAACGCAATCGTTGTGCCTGAAACATCATGTGCTCTGTTCGACATAGTCCAATGCCATCTGCTCCCCACGTTACGGCCTGCAAGATGTCTTCTGGGGTGTCGGCGTTGGCATAAACCCTTAAAGAGCGCACCTCATCGGCCCAAGATAGAACACGGCTGGTTTGAAACGAAAAAGATGGGATTTCAATGGTGCCTTGCCCCTGAAAGAGAATGCCCGCCGTGCCATCTATGGTGACCGTTGTGCCTATGGGAAATACTGATCCATTGACCTCTAGCCCCTGTGGTGTGATGGTGGCTTTTTCCAGTCCAGATATGCATGGTTTACCAATACTGCGCATAATAACGGCTGCATGACTGGTCATTCCTCCGCGTAATGTCACAACCCCTTTGGCCAGCAGCATGGCTGGAACGTCTTCGGCTGATGTTTCGCTGCGTAATAAAATGCTGTTTGGGGTAACGGCTTCGGGATCAAAGGTTAAATATCCAATGGCTGACCCAGGCGACGTCGCCAACCCCCGAGCAATGGGGGACAATTCATGGGGTTCGATCAAGTGGGGGTACAACAGACCGTCAATAGTCATGGGGTCGAGAGATGTCAAGCTCTGTTCACGGGTGCTCTCGCCCGCCATAACCCGATCATAGGCAATGCGAAAGGCGGCATTGGCGGTGCGTTTTCCTGAACGCGTTTGCAAAATCCACAAGGTATCCTTTTCAAAGGTAAATTCAATATCCTGCATGTCGTTTTGCGCCCGTTCCAACGTTTTCGCGTAATGGGATAATTCATCAAAGATTTTAGGGGCATAGGTGGATAAATCTGACAGCACCTGGGGAGTTACGGCACCAGATACCAGGTCTTCGCCCTGAGCATGGGGTAAAAACTCACCAAAGAGGGTGTTTTCCCCCGTATCCGGTCTGCGCGTAAATAAAACGCCCGTGCCCGATCGCCCAGCAGCATTACCAAAAACCATGGCTTGAATAATAACGGCGCTGCCCCCATCGTTTTGCAGGTTGTGGTGCTGGCGGTAAGCCAGGGCTCTGGGGCTGTTCCAACTGTGCCAAACGGCCTGAATGGATCGCCATAAATGATTTTGGGATCTGGGCTGGACACCCCTTGGTGGGATGAATCTGGTAACGCCTTCCAGCTGTTTTCCCAACCTTGTATCTGTTGCAGGTATAAGGATTGGGTTTGCTGCAAAGACAGGCCTAAACGCTGGGCCAATGCAGGGCACGTTTTTGGTACAAGACCGATGTTTAAAAAAGTATCCATCATGCCAGGCATAGAAATGGCGCCACCAGAGCGCACCGACAGAAACAGGGGACGTTGTGGGTCGCCTAAATAACAACCCAATTTTTCCTCTAACTCCCTTAATGCCGTTTCTATGTCGGGGGGCAAGAGGCTGGGGTATGCTGATGATGGCGGAAAGGTGGAATGGATGTGATCACCATGGGCAAGGGTTTTTTCATAACCTATGGGTAGAATAAAGCCCGTAGGAACGGGTATACCCATGGCGGCCATGGCCATTAAGCTCGCGCCTTTTCCACCGTAAAGGCATGCATCGGGTGTATGTTCAAGGGGGGTTGCCCTGGATCGTTCAATGGACTGAATCATAAGATTATGGATGGCATGTATGGATTGTGCTCATCAGTTTATCTGAATTTTTCATCGTACACGACGGGGGAGCGGGCTGATGGGGCGTATTTATTCTTGATATTTTTCATGGTTACCCAGATTACCCCCCTTGACCTGTCAGAAAAATCCTTTAAAATGAGATACAAGATGCGGGTGTAGCTCAGTGGTAGAGCACAACCTTGCCAAGGTTGTGGTCGAGGGTTCAAATCCCTTCGCCCGCTCTTATCGTTTTCTTGTTTCATTTTGAATGACCAATCGGGATTCAAGATTGTATTTTGATGGGTTTCATTATGCTTTTCTGTCCTATCTAATCCGTTGTCAGCGATGCTTTGATCGGTCATCCTTGGTGCTTTTCTGGTATCCTGGTATCCCATTCATGTCGGGTCATTCCCCGGTTGATTCCCAGTACATTCTGGTCCAGCTTATCCCCGAGCATTCTTGATTTGATCTGCGCGGCCCCTTGTTGTTCTGGAAATGGTGATACACTCCCAGATGGATTCTCTTGGGGCCTAAGACGGGTAAGACACCATAGGAAATGCTGCGGGATCCACAGGCGCTGATGTCTGTGCTGCGGGGTGCAATTGGATGATTAATTCTTGACCGCTGGGGCTGTGTGTGGTCAGAGACAGTTCAGATTGGGCCAATAGGCGGGCCAGATAGGCCGATAAACTATCCCTTGGGCTCTTGATGTTGGTTTGGCCCAGCAATACGGTGACATCGCATAAATGGGGTTTCAGGCATGGGCTGTCAATATGGATGGTGTTATTGGTTCGGGAAATGCGCGCTTGACTGCGTGCCTGAACCTGTTTAATGGCCCATCCAGTGATGATTTTATTGTGGTGCTCTCCATGGCCCGTAACGGTGATCCCCAAGCTGGCACCATAGGCTGTAATCATGTCTGTGCCGCTGTGATCGGACCCATTGCCCTGAGAAAACAAATACCGCATGATATTTAGATAGGCATTCAATTGTTGGCGAGAATGTAACAGCATGGGGAAAATTTCTTTGGCCATATGCAGTGGCATATCCAGGCCCGTGGAAATAGCGGTGAAATGAGAAATAAAATCGTGCAGAATTTGAGAAACCAAAAATTGAATTTCTTGAATCACGGCATCTTTGGGTATTTGGTTCAACATGCTTAGAATGTATTAGGAATTTGCTTACGTAGTGTGAACCAGAAAAAGTTAACAAAGCATTAATCGGGGGGGGGAGTGAAACGACCGCTCTATTTTCTCTGATCTGTGTTTGCCCTGTGGTACCAGGATTAAGAAAAATCGGGGCAATGAAAAAAGGATTTCATGTGGCGTCGGGGTCAAGACTTGAGGGGGAAAACCCCCACGGGGGTGGATCCCTGTCCCAGAGACAGAGTCCATCCCAGAGTTTTATTTCGCTGCGCTGGCGGCTGTGATCGGTGCACCTTTCTTATCAAACATTTCAATTTTGACTTGACCCATGATATGGTCATTGAATTGCTTTTCCAGTTTTTCTTTCAGCTTGGCGGCAACGGCTTGGCCCAATAAATCGCCTGTTATTTTTTCACGTTTCACCACATAAAACAGGACGGTTTTTGCCGGTTGTTTTGGATTATTGGGGTCGAACGGTGAAGAGATACTAATCACATCACCTGTTTTGCATTTGATCATTTTGGATTTAATCAAATCAGGAGCATCTGACAACAAAATGGGATCTAATGTTTTTTGCTCTCCACCGGAACTTTTACTCAGCTTGTTCCATGCTTTTGCCTTGGCCTCAGAACTGCTTATAGAATTCATCTTTTTAATGATACGAGCCTCATCAGCGCTTTGATTCAACGGGAATACGCTGAGGGTCACTTGGTCGCCTTTTTCTGCGATGATTTGTGTTTCTATTTCTTTATACAGGGTTTTGAACCCATCGGCTTGTAACTTTTCTTGCATTTTTGTCATCTCGGCTAATCGATAGGCATCCTTGATGATTTTTTCTGTGGCACGTGCGATGGTTTCTTTGACTTTTTCTGTATTTTTGACATCCGATGCCATGGCCACTAAGGTTAACGCTCCATCTGAAACCATGTAATCATGAATCATTTTTTCGACGGTCGCCATTTTGTCTTCAGACAACTGTTGTCCGCTTTCTTTCAAATTGTCGATTAAATTGCCCAACATCTCTTGAAATTGACCATAGGTAAGGGTTTTTTTTGCCCCAGAGCTGTTTAATGTCAAGCTGGCAAAAGTCAACGCGTTCATGGCCTGTTTATTGTCGTTTTTGTCATCGGCAAAGATTGGTGTGACACACAAAGAGAGCGCAAAAAGAGCGGTTAGTGTTTTTTTCATTGTTGATCCATTTTTAAGATTTTATCTACTTTATAGAGATTGCCCGATATAACAGAGAAAAGCAAATAGCAATGACATTCTCAGTGATAACAGGGTGAAATGCTGTTGACACGGATTATTTTTCTTCGTATCTTACCAATAATGTAAAAAAATCAAAAAATCCTGTGATTTACTGTAAAAAAATTAATGTTTTCCTGGTTTTTATTGCTGCGATTGCGGCCTGCTGCAAGGTCCATGCCAACACAGCGCATGAAAGTAGCGTGGAAAAAACTGGCATTAACATGAAGGGGTTACTGCCCAGTCAGTTTCAATTTTTGCGAGAAGGATTTTCAAGGGTTGCCCACAAAGCCTTGCAAGGTGTGGTGACCGTTTTGGTGTCATCCGATCGATTGATGGGACCCAATTTGGATACGCTGTCGGATATTGAAATGAATTGGTTGTTGTTATCGGGGATGTATCCGAAACCCATCTCTCAAAAAGTCAGGACTTCTGGCACGGGATTTATCATTAAAAATACAGGGGCAGATGGGAAAGAAGGATTTTTTGTGGTGACCAATCATCATGTGGTCGAATCGATGATGAAAGGGTCTGGATCGCTCCATGTGCGATTTCAGTCGGGAGAAGTGATTCCGGCCACCGTTGTTGGTGTGGATGCTCGCACCGATTTGGCTGTTTTAAGTATGACCACAGAAAAGCCCTTGCATGCGTTGCCGTGGGGCAAATCAGAGGATGTTAAGGTTGGTCACTGGGCCATTGCCATTGGTTCGCCAGGAGGATCAGGAGGGGGCCACAGTCCGGCTATGCTGTTGGATTTCACCGTTACCCACGGCATTGTGTCCAGCGTAAATCGTGTTGTTCCAGAGCTGAATTCAACACACATCACCCATTTTATTCAAACCGATGCCGCTGTAAATCCAGGAAATTCTGGTGGACCATTGCTGAATATCGATGGACAGGTGATTGGAATAAACAGCATGGGCATTACGCATTCAGGGGGCAGCAATGGCATGAATCTGGCCATTCCATCAGAATTGGCTATACCCGTCATCAACCAATTGGCCAGGAAAAAGACCATATTGCGCGGATATGTTGGCATTCAGATTGGGGATAATGTATCGGAAACGTGGGCAAAATATTTAGGCATGGCGGGGCCACGTGGGGTTATTATTGATTCTGTGTTGCCCAATACTCCGGCACAACAAGGGGGGTTAAAAGATGGCGATGTGATGTTAAGCGTGAACGGAAAGCCAGTTTTTCACCATCAGCAAGCCCGGGCCATGATCGGCAGAATAGAACCTGGAAAATCCTTAGTTATGCGCATATGGAG
>Ga0194118_10002901_pt1 | contig 20862 bp, 17 predicted proteins | sample TA2MahsurfametaG_2_FD_148662 | JGI IMG/M metagenome (GOLD analysis project Ga0194118, IMG submission 148662) | Freshwater microbial communities from Lake Tanganyika, Tanzania - TA2015013 Mahale N5 surface | ecosystem: Environmental > Aquatic > Freshwater > Lake | place: Tanzania: Lake...
ATCATCGCAGACAAAGTTCAAATTGCTTGGAGTGAACCCAATAATCAAGGATCACTAATCCTAGGCTACTAAGTCGTGATTTAGGAGCATGACGGCCAATACAGTGCAGAATTGAGTTACTGTGATGGTTCAAACGCAGAAATACTGGCATCGAAGAGTTGCTTAGTACCAATCTCCCTACTAATCGACTCATCCTTCCAACTGCCATGGGGTTCAAGTATCTACGCCAAAGTCACAGCGTATAATATCTACGGCTACTCTCTCTAGTCAAGTGCGGGCAATGGAGCGATGATTTTGAGCTACCCGGATCCACCGCACCAGCTTTCAGAGTTGATAAGTGCACGCACATCCTCATCCACAACCCTGCAGTGGAGCTAGGGAGTTCACTCCGGCGGTGCAGTCGTACAGGATTACCGCATCAGCTACGACCAATCGACGGATGACTACGTTGTGCTCGTCCACGGACTCAACCAGCTAAGTTACACGGTGACTGGTCTCAACGCAGGCAGCACCTACAAGTATAAGGTCGAATCTCGTAACAGCTATGGCTACAGCCCTTACAGCAGTGTGGTCGCTATCTTGTGCGCTGCAAGGCCATAATAGCCCTCACCTGCTACAACCACTGTGATAGCGAACTAAGTTGTTGTTGATTGGGGTGCACCTTTCGATAATGGTATGCCAATTACTGCGTTCAAGATCCTATTACGACAGAGAGACAATACTTATTCAACTGTAATGGTGTCGTGTGACGGTAGCGATGCCTAAATCAGATCAGAAACTACCTGCACTATACCTCTAGCCACGCTCACTGCATCACCATTCCTCCTTGAGTTTGGCGACTAGATCAATGTCAAACTCACGGCTATAAATGCCTATGGTGAATCTGACCTATCAGAAATCGGAGGTGGAGCTCTGATTTAGATTGTCCCCGACGCCCCAGTTCTTCTATCAAACAGAGCCCAGATCACTTTGGATAATCAGATTGGACTTGAATGGCTTGACGGTGCTTCAAACGGCGGCTCATCAATTATTGACTACCAAGTGTGGTTCGACAATGGAAATGGCTAAGGATCATATATCGTGCTTGCCTCTTCGTTGACACTAAGAGAGTACTTGGCTGTTAATCTCTACTCTGGAACAACCTACTCATTCAAAGTGAAAGCACGGAACAGTGTCGGTCTCAGTGAGCTTTCTGACTCGATTGAGATATTGGCGGCTTAGATCCCCGATATTCCAGCAGCTCCCACGACTTCAATTCAAGACAGATGGAGTGTGGTGATTGACTGGACTGCACCTTACTCGGGAGGTGCACCAATAACTTCGTTCACTATCGAGATCAGAACCTCCAACATCTAAGTGTGGTCAGTTGAGCCAGTTGATTGCAACGGATCTGACTCAACGACCCTTGCGAATACCCGATGCACAATTAAAGTAGAAGCACTGAAAGCTTTACCATTCTAGTTAGCATGGGGTGCGAGTGTCTACGCGAGAATCATCGCAACTAATTACTTGGGTAGTTCACAAGCATCGCTGGAGGGTAACGGGGCGATCATATTGACGTACCCGGATGAGCCAATTAATTTAGAGAACAATCTCGATGTGACATGGGGCACTACTATTGGTCTCAAGTGGGCAGAAGGATTGCATAATGGTGGCACGCCAGTCATCGACTACACTGTATTCTCGAAGGACTCTGTGGTTTTGGAATGGATTGAGCGACAAATTGGTGTAGTAGGCACTGCGGTTACTCTCAGTAGCTTCAACCCTGGAGTGACTTACACATTTAGGGTGAAGTCAAGAAGTGCCTTCGACTTTAGCGTCACATACTCCAACGAGGTATCAATACTTGCTGCCTCGAATCCTGCTCAACCTGCTGCCCCGACAACACAAGTCAGCGGACTTAATGTGATCATTGATTGGACCCCAGCACCCAATGACAATGGTTCTCCTATTACAAGCTACAAAGTCTTTATAAGGCAGAATAATCTCATTTACTCAGAGGAATTGGTAAATTGCAATGGTTCATAAGCTGATGTGATAATGCCGACTCAGTGTTCAGTACCAATTTCTGTGCTGACTGCATCACCATTTAGTCTACCATACGGCTCTAATATCTATGCATAAATCGTTGCCGTCAATTTCTATGGATCATCTCTGGTATCCGAATCAGGAGGTTAGGCGATTATTTTAACAGTACCTGATGCTCCAGTCAACCTTGCAGAGATAGTTGCTGAACGATCATAGAATAGCATTTCACTATCATGGTCAGCTGGCGAATAAGATGGAGGGGCGCCTCCCCTGAACTATCGAGTGTCTTACAATCAAGGCACCAATACTTATACCGAGCTCGTGTCAGATCTCATCACAACATCATTTAAAGCAAATGGGCTTACTGCCGGTGTAACTTACAAGTTCAAGATAGAGGCTAGGAACACTTATGGATACAGCACTTACAGCAATGAAATTGCAATACTCTGCGCCACTGTTCCATCAGTTCCAGCTACACCTATCAATTCTAACGCTCTGGATCAAGTAGTATTCGATTGGACAGCTTCTGCTGAGAACGGATTATCTATCACAAGTTACACAGTTTTGATTCGCCGATCAGACAATCAATTCGCTGAGATCCTTGATTACTGCAATGGAGCTTTAGCTTCTATTGTTACATTTACCGAGTGCAAGATACCTTTGACGACACTGACAACATCACCATTCAGCCTAGTGTTCGGTGATTCGATCGACTTCAAAGTATAAGCAACGAATGCTTATGGTGCCTCAGGATTCTCGGAGGTTGGAGGTGGTGCACTGATTTAGCTTGTGCCAGATGCTCCTGTCGGTCTTACAGTTATCGCTGCTCAAACTTCAGCAACTCAGATCAGCTTTAACTGGATCGACGGATCCTCTGATGGTGGTTCAGCAGTCATCGATTACAGCATCTATTATGATTAATCAACGGGCACGTGGGTTGAGCTCGCTTAGGGTATAACTACTAAGTATTACACCACGAGTGTTACTTTAACATAAGGCTATACTTATACCTTCAAGGTTAGAGCAAGGAACACCGTTGGGTATAGTACTCTGTCTTCACAGGTATCAATTCTAGCAGCTTAGATTCCTGACTAACCAACAGCCCCTATGACTACAATAGATGGAGCAAACGTAGTAATTACTTGGGATTTGCCAAACATCAGAGGTTCGCCAATCTCGTCCTACAAGATCACGATCAGATAGAGTGACTTGGTAACTTACACAGAGTCACTAGCGACTTGTGATGGTACCCAAACGACAATCATTAACTCCAGAAGCTGTTCGGTTTCGATTTCTACTCTACGGTCTGTACCGTTTAGCTTGGCATGGGGCTCAAGTATTTATGCTTAGGTGAGCGCTTCAAACAATTATGGAACGTCAATTGTGTCTACTCAAGGAAACGGTGCAGTAATACTAACTGTACCGGATGCTCCAGTTAATGTCGTGAATGTCCCATCCTTAACAGCTGCTGCTCAAATCGGTTTGACTTGGGATGAAGGCGCATAGAACGGAGGAACGCCAGTGATCGACTTTAGAATATGGTCAGACCAAGCAACTGGCGTATTCATGCCTGTAATCTCCAACCTTGCAGCTAAGTCTTACCTTGTGACAGGACTTAGTGTCGGCAGTACTTACAGTTTCAAGATTTAGACTCGAAATTCATTCGGTTACGGTCCATTCTCGGACGTTGTAGTAATTCTGGCAGCCTAGATCCCTGATCAGCCGTTGGCTCCCACAACAATATTCGACAGAACGACAGTTCTCATTTAATGGACTGCACCGTTTAACCAGGGTTCTGAAATCACAGGATATCGTGTGTATATTCTATAAGGTGATCAATCAACGTACACTGAGGATCTTACTAATTGTAATAGATTAACAACATTTACGCAATCGTGCACGATACCGGTGATTGGATTAACGACAACCCCATACTCGCTAGCATGGGGCAGTCACGTATTTGCAAAAGTTGCTGCAATTAACAAATATGGAATATCAGCTATATCAAGTGAGGGGAACGGCGCAAAAATCATAACTTATCCTGATGCACCCAACTTACTTGCTGAGGATTATACAAAGCGCACTCCGATAGGGGTAACACTAAAATGGGCTAATGGTGTAGCTAATGGCGGGTCAGACATAATAGATTACCAAGTCTCCTATGATGAAGCATCAGGAACTGACTTCGTTATTTTCGAGAGCAACATCCTAACAACTGACCTCATAGTCAGTAAATTGGTGTCAGGAGCTACATATCAATTTAAAGTACAAGCAAGAAACTCATTTGGTTTATCTGCTTATTCCCTGCCTATCACGCTAACTATTGGCTTTAAGCCAGAATAGCCTTTGCAACCATCAACATCGATTATCGCTGACAAAGTACTCTTCGAATGGACAGCACCAAATGACAACGGCTCCCCGATAACAAGCTATAGAATTTTAATCAAGCAAAGTGACTCTGCGTTTAGCTAGGAGAAAACTCACTGTGATGGAGCTTTCGCTTAAATTATCGCTGCAACGGAGTGTTTCGTGCCAATAGCTTCTTTAACAGCTAATCCTTTTTCACTCAACTATGGAGACAGCATAGTTGCCAAGATAATTGCGATAAATTTCTACGGCGAATCTGTAGAGTCCGATGCAGGTAACGGCGCAATTGTGCTATTGGTGCCAGATCCACCTGTTGGCTTAGCCGATAACACTGCTGTGACGACGGCTTATGTGATCGGGTTCACGTGGAACGATGGTATTTCGACTGGTGGTTCGCCAATCATAGACTACAGAATAACTTACGATCAATCTATTGGAGTGTATATAACACTCGATGAAGGCATTCTAACTAATTCATACTCGACAAAAGTTGTACTGACGCCGGGTGCTGCGTATGCTTTCAAGGTTGAGGCTAGAAATTCGGTCGGACTTAGCCAAACATCATAAGCTCTCAGTATTTTGTGTGCTTAGCCACCAGACTAGCCGGAGTAGCCACAATTGTCAACTTAAGGTTCAAACATCGTATTGAATTGGGATGCACCATGGAACGGCGGCTCTTAGATTACAAGTTATACTGTAACTTGGCGTCACTCTGATGAACTGACATACTCCGAGGATAAGATCATGTGTGATGGTTCTCTAGAGGCCTAGATTCAAAGCAGAACATGCACAGTCACGAGTGTAAGGTTTACACAAGCACCTTACAATCTTGCATGGGGTTCTAGTGTCTACGCGAAGGTTTAGGCATCAAACGTTAAAGGAAGCTCCACAGTGTCGCTAGCTGGAAATGGAGCTTTTATTCTAAGAGTACCTGACGCCCCAATAAATCTCGCCGATATTCCATCGATTACATCAGCAACTCAAATTGGCTTAAGTTGGCAAGATGGATTAGTAAACGGCGGCACTCCCATCATCGACTACCTTGTTGTTTACGGATAAGTAGGTGCTGAGTTTACTAACTCAGAAGCAGCTATAATTTATAGACAATTTACAGCGACTGGTCTCACAGCAGGTACTGTCTACAAATTTAAGGTTTAGGCTCGAAATGCTTTCGGCAGCAGTGCCTTCTCATAAGAAATCTTAATCTTAGCAGCTTAGATCCCTAATAAGCCGAATGCACCAATAACAACGTTTAATAGAGATAATGTCTAAATTGATTGGACAGAGCCATTTACAGGTGGAAGCCCAATAATTGGTTACCGAATCTCTGTAAGACAATCAGATGGTGTCCACTACACTTACGAGCTTGATAAATGCGATGGTAGTGATGCTATTGTTAGAGATGCTCATTCTTGCCAAGTACTCGTATCGACATTAAGAGACAGCCCGTTTAATTTGATTTGGGGATCTTCTGTGTTTGCCAAAATTCTTGCATACAACAAATATGGTGATTCAATCGAGTCAGAACCTGGCAATGGAGCTATTATTATCACCTTTGCCGATGCTCCGATTGATCTTGCTGAGGTTGCAATGTTGAGGACCCGCTCCTCGATTACATTCACTTGGGCACAAGGATTGAACAACGGTGGCTCACCTGTTATTGATTATAGAGTTTCAGCTTAGAACGCTGGTATTACTAGCGAGCTGGCTACTTAAGTCACTGATAAAATTTACACAGCACAAGGACTGACTTACGGAGCAAGCTACACTTTCTGGGTAGAGGCTCGAAACGGATTCGGATAAACAGCTCCTTCAACTAAAATCACAATTCTTTGTGCGACAGTCCCTGAGAAACCTTCAACGCCAACCACGACAGTCGTAGCTAATTAGGTCGTCTTTGACTGGACTGCACCGATAGACAACGGAACTCCGATAATTGCTTACATTTTATGGATCAGAAATGCAGATATGACTTTTATTCAAGATAAAACAATCTGTGATGGGGAAAATTTGAGCATAATCACTGGCACACAGTGTGTTGTCAGCTTGAAAAAGCTTTAGGAAATTCCGTTCTCACTACTACTTGGTACTGAAATCCAGATCAAAGTCATGGCAACCAACGCCTATGGTGACTCAGCTATCTCTGATGTTGGCAACGGTGCGATCATGGTTCTTGTGCCTGATGCTCCAATCAACTTGCAAGATGACCCACTAACCACTTCCGACTCAGTCATAAGATTTATCTGGTCCGACGGTGCCTCAGATGGCTATCAACCAATCATTGACTATAGAGTCAGCTACGACAAGTCGACTGGAAACTGGGAAACTTTGGCTACTGTTAATGAAAAGTTCTACCAAACAACAGTCGCACTGATTGCTGGACAGACGTATGCCTTCAAAGTCGAAGCAAGGAACACGGTCGGCTACTCAGAATAATCTTAATCACTTTCTGTGTTAGTCGCTTAGGTTCCTGGTAAGCCATCAGCGCCGATGACGACAATAGAGGGTGACTATGTAAAAATTACATGGATTGCCCCTTATGATGGCAGCACTAAGATTACAAGCTACCACATTACTATAAGCCATTTCGATGGTATTACCTTCTCAGAAGAGTCAACAAACTGTAAGGGAACAGAGCCGGCGATAGTGAACCAGCACTCTTGCTCTGTGCTTATTTAAGATCTAAGAGTTGCGCCCTACCACTTACCATGGGGTTCCAGAGTTTTCGCTAAAGTTATGGCGATCAACATAAAAGGCAACTCTCTAATATCTGACTAGGGTAATGGCGCAGTTATACTGACAGTACCAGACGCTCCAATAGAGTTGATAAACATTTTTACGACAACTAGCTCGTCGCAAATAGGACTCTTCTGGATCTAAGGCATGAACAATGGCGGAACACCAGTCATCGATTACACACTCTCGTACGGAATTGAGTCAGGAAGTTTCAGCAATGCCATCGGTGGTATCGTAGAAACTACATTTACAGTGACTGGACTGACAGCCGGAGTAACTTACAAGTTTAAAGTCTAAGCGAGAAATAACTTCGGCCTTGGTGCAGCCTCTGCGTAACTTTTGGTTTTAGCGGCTTAAGTACCAGACTAACCTGCAGTGCCGACTACATCAATCGTTACCTCAAATGTGAAGATTTCTTGGGTTGCTCCTAACAGTCAGGGAGCGCCAATATTGGGCTACTAAATCTTTATCAAGCAAAACGATGGTTATTTCATCATCGATTACACGAATTGTGACGGATCACAAACTGAGGTCATTTAAAGCACAAATTGCCTCATTCCGATATCTGTCCTGACTGCATCCACTTTCTAGCATCCATGGGGAGCTAACATTCAAGCTAAAGTGCAGGCTTACAACAGTTACGGATACTCAGTTGAGTCTGCTGTAGGAAATGGAGCTATAATATTGACTTATCCTGATGCACCGATTAATTTGGCAGAAATCATCGTCTCACGCACTCCCTCTAGCATAAGCATATCCTGGAACGAAGGTGCGTCTGATGGTGGCGCAGTCGTAGAAGACTACAGGATTACCTATGATTAGTCTTCGGGAGACTATACTGTTTTGGCATCAGGTCTGAACCAAATGACTTTCACTGCTGGTGGACTTACGGCAGGAAACATCTATAAGTTCAAACTTGAAGCGAGAAACATTTATGGTTTTAGTCCTTACTCACAAACGCTCACAATTCTTTGCGCAGCATAACCCAGCAAACCAACTACTCCAACAACAGCTATCGAAAATGACAAGGTCATCGTTAACTGGAGCATCCCTGCGGACAACGGAGCACCAATCACTAGCTACAGTGTCGAGTTCTAGCGAGCAGACGGAACATTCATTACCTCGTTGGTACATTGTGACGGGGCTAACGTGAATATCATGGCTTAGACAGAATGCACTGTTCCAATTGCGACGTTTACTGCGGTACCTTTCTCACTAGATGAGTTAGGATCCCCGATCAACGTGCGAATTAAAGCTTATAACAGCTACGGAGAGTCAAAATTCTCTGAGATAGGAGGCGGTGCTGTGATCTAGAAAGTACCTGATGCTCCAATCAATTTGTAAAACATACTGACCATAACACTCGATAACAGAATTGGTATTTCGTGGGAAGACGGAATATCAAACGGTGGCACAGTAATAATCGATTATCAGATTTGGTTCGATGACGGCAACGGTGGAAGTAGCTTTAATATCCTCGCGTCTAGCTTGACTGAAAGATAATTCACAGCTACTGATCTATACTCGGGCTCCACTTATCAGTTTAAATTACGAGCACGTAACTCAATAGGATTTGGCCAATTTTCATAGGTAGTGACGATTCTCGCAGCTCAGATACCTGATATACCTGCAGAACCTACTACAACAATTAGCGAGCGCTGGAATGTTGTAATCGGTTGGAGTGCTCCCTACAACGGCGGTGCAACAATCACCTCGTACACCATTGAGATTCGTACTTCAGATGTCACAATTTACAGAACTGATCTCTCAGATTGTGATGGTAGTGACTAATTGATAGTGGCTGCAACAACTTGCACTATAAAGGTTACCACACTGAAAGCCAGTCCCTTCTTGTTAGCTTGGGGTACTGATATCTACGCTCGCGTTACAGCAACTAATTAACTCGGTAGTTCATTGCCGTCTACACCTGGTAAAGGTGCTGTCATTCTCAATTACCCTATAGAGCCTATCAGCCTCGCCAATAATCTTGAAATTACATGGGGTACTCGAATCGGTCTTACCTGGGACGATTCAGACACAACGGCTGGTGGTACTCCGGTTATTGACTACACAGTCTATGCTAAAGACAGTGTGACTAATACTTGGACTGAGCGTCAAGTAGGTATTACTGGAACATCTGCAACACTTGAAAACTTCAACCTAGGGACAACGTACACATTCAGAGTAAAGTCAAGGAATGTCTTCGACTATAGTGTCGGGTACTCCAACGAAGTATCAATCCTGGCAGCGAAGAATCCAGAGAAGCCAAGAGCACCAATAACTACTGTTAGCGGGCCCAATGTGATCATAGACTGGATTGCACCCAATCAAAATGGCTCACCAATTACAGGATACAAGGTTCTTATCAGATAGAACAATCTTGGTTTCTCAGAGGACACAGTGAACTGTAAGGGATCTTCAGCAAATGTAATGACCACAACTCGATGTTCAGTACCAATCTCAGTGCTTATTGCCTCGCCATACAACCTTCCTTATGGATCAAACATCTTTGTTAGGGTAATCGCCATGAACTTATACGGTGATTCTCTTACGTCTGAACTCGGAAGTTAAGCGATCATACTGACCGTCCCTGATGCACCTATTTTCCTTGCAGAGACTGTTGCAGAAAGGTCAGAAAATAGCATAACACTATCGTGGATAGCTGGTTCTCAAGATGGAGGAGCATCCATTCTTGACTACAGAGTCTCATACGATCAAGGCACCAATAATTATACCGAGCTCGTAACAGGTCTAGTTGCTTTATCATACAGAGCAGTTGGGCTTACTGCTGGTGTAACATACAAGTTCAAGATAGAGGCTCGGAACACTTTTGGTTACAGCGTGTATAGCGATGAGCTCTCAATCTTATGCGCCACTGTTCCATCAGTGCCAGCAATACCTGCGAATTCCAATATTCTAAATCAGGTAAAATTTGATTGGACTGCTCCCGCAGATAACGGACTAGCGATCACAAGATACACAGTTCTTATTCGCCAATCAGATAACTAGTACGCTGAGATCATTGATTATTGCAACGGAGCCTTAACCTTAACTATGTTGGCAACTGAGTGCATAATACCTTTAACGACACTGACAGCATCACCGTTTAGCCTATCACTAGGAGATTCGATCGACTTCAAGGTATAAGCTATGAATGCTTATGGTGCCTCAGGATTCTCGGAGGTTGGAGGAGGTGCACTGATTTAGCTTGTACCAGATGCTCCTATCAGTCTATCAGTTATCGCTGCTGGAACTTCAGCAACTCAGATCAGCTTTAAATGGAACGACGGATCCTCTGATGGTGGTGTAGCAGTCATCGATTACAGCATCTACTATGATTAATCTACGGGCACTTGGGTTGAGCTTGCTTAGGGTATAACTACTAAGTATTACACCACGAGTGTTACTTTAACATAAGGCTATACTTATGCCTTCAAGGTTAGAGCAAGAAACACCGTTGGGTATGGTACTCTGTCTTCACAGGTATCAATTCTAGCAGCTTAGGTTCCTGACTAACCAACAGCCCCTATGACTACAATAGATGGAGCAAACGTAGTAATTACTTGGGATTTACCAAATATCAGAGGCTCGCCAATAACTTCCTACACGATCACGATCAGATAGAGTGACTTAGTAACTTACTCATAGTCACTAGCGACTTGTGATGGTACCCAAACGACAATCATTAACTTAAGAAGCTGCTTAGTTCCGATTTTGACTTTACGATCTTCACCGTATAACTTTGCCTGGGGCTCAAGTATTTACGCTAAAGTGAGCGCCTCGAACATTTATGGAACATCAATTATCTCTACTTAAGGAAACGGTGCAGTAATATTGACAGTTCCGGATTCTCCAGTTAACGTCGTGAATGTCCCATCCTTAACAGCCGCTGCTCAAATCGGCTTGACTTGGGATGAAGGCGCATAGAATGGAGGCACGCCAGTGATTGACTTTAGAATTTGGTCCGACCAAGCAACTGGTGTTTATATGCCTGTGATCTCCAACCTTGCAGCGAACTCTTACCTTGTGACAGGTCTCAGTGTTGGCAGTGCTTACAGCTTCAAAATTTAGGCTCGTACTTCTTTCGGCTATGGACCATTTTCGGACGTTGTTATAATTCTAGCAGCCTAGATCCCCGATCAACCAAAAGCTCCCACAACAGCATTCGACAGAACGACAGTTCTCATTCAATGGACTGCGCCGTTTGATCAAGGTTCAGAGATCACCGGATATGAAGTTGTGATAAGATAGAGTGATGGCGTCACATTCAGTGCAGATCTCACAAACTGCAACAGACTCACATCTCCCACTCTGAAATGTACCATACCGGTACCAACACTAAAGACTGTGCCATACCAGATTGCATGGGGTAGCTCAATATAAGCAAAGGTCGCAGCAATAAATAAGTACGGCACCTCTGCTATCTCAGATTTAGGTAACGGGGCAGTAATAATTACTTATTCAGATTCACCTGTGTAATTCACAGAGGATTTCAGTGCTCGCACTGCCACTTCTGTTAAACTGACATGGGCTCAAGGATCACAAAACGGTGGCTCAACAGTAATCGACTATCAAGTCACGTATGACTAGGCAACAGCAACGGATAACATAATTTTATAAAGCAACATCGTTGAGTTGGAATACACAGTGACTGGTTTGACAAGTGGTTTGAATTACATCTTTAAAGTCTAGGCGAGAAACTCCTTTGGTCTGTCAGCATATTCGACCGAGCTGCAGCTAACGGCAGGATTTAAACCTGGACAACCGTCCCAACCAGTTACTTCCATTAGTGGCGACCAGCTAGTGGTGGTTTGGACTGAACCTATTGTGAATGGATCACCCATCACAAGCTATCGAATCCTGATCAGGGAGAGTGACCTGCTGACTTACACTGAGTTGAGATCTAGCTGTGATGGCTCGGCCTCTGGCATCATTTCAGCTTTAAGATGCTTGATTCCTTTGACTGAATTGAGTAGTGAGCCCTTCAATCTGGCCTTTGGAGATAGTGTTTTCTCTAGGATTATTGCGGTAAATTACTACGGCGAATCGGTTGCTTCTGAAGGTGGTAACGGGGCTATCATCGTTACTGTTCCTACCCCGCCCATCAATTTAATCGATAACGTCTCAGTGACATCTGCATTTATCATCGGCCTCAAGTGGGATGCAGGCTACTCAAGTGGTGGATCACCCGTTCTCGATTACAGAATCACTTATGATTAGTCAACTTCAACATTTATAACGCTGGAGGATGGCATTGCATCACTAAGCTACTAGACAAGTATAGAACTTGCTCCTGGCGCTCTGTACACATTTAAGGTGCAGGCTAGAAGCAGTGTTGGGTATAGCGATTACTCGCAACCCATCACAATTTTGTGTGCCTAAAAGCCAAACTAACCGGATGCTCCCGTCACTGATCGTACGACTGATTTCATCGTGACAAGTTGGACAGCACCCTGGAATGGTGGCGCTGACATAACAAGCTACACAGTAAGCTTCATGCACAGTGATGGACTGGCTTTCTCAGAAGTGACCTAGTTCTGTGATGGCTAGCAGTTGGAAGTTTATAGCTAGAGGACCTGCACAGTCCCCAGTTAGACGTTCTTTGATGATCCCTTCAACTGGAGTTGGGGTTCAAGCATTTTCGCAAAGATCACAGCTACCAACATTAAAGGCACCTCTATGGAATCCCTGCCAGGCAATGGTGGAATAATAAATAGAATACCGGATGCTCCTTCAAATCTTGCTAATGTGCCAAAAATCACAAATGGCTACCAGATTGGCCTCACTTGGATCGAGGGAGCCAATAACGGAGGTAGTCCTGTCATTGACTACAAGGTGCAGTACGCTTTGGTGGAAAATAATGATTACTTCACCACGTTAGCTTCTGGAGTGCTCGGCACTTCCTACGTAGCAACTTCTTTAGTAGCAGGTCAAATGTACAGATTCTAAGTTGCAGCGCGCTCAGCATTCGGATAAAGTCTTTTCTCCACAGAAGCTTAAATTTTGTGTGCGCAATAGCCGGATAAACCATCAACTCCAACGACAGTTTATGAGGATCCATACATCAAGGTTTCGTGGATAGCTCCTTTCGATTAAGGCTCGCCAATTTTAGGCTACAAAGTCTACATAAGGCATGCTGACGAGGTCAACTACAGCCTTGAACTCTCCGACTGTGATGGCAGTGAAACATCAATTTTGACTGCGAGAACATGCTCAATTTAGGTCGCTGCCTTGAGAACCGCTCCATTCGATTTGGTCTGGGGTCAAAGTGTCTACGCTAAGTTAATTGCTTACAACATGTATGGCGACTCAGAAATCTCGGAGGCAGGGAACGGTGCAGTAATTTTCACGTTTGCTGATGCGCCGCTTGATCTGGCTGAAGACCCATCAAAGAGAACTGCCTCATCGATCACGGTCACCTGGAGTGCGGGAGCCAATAATGGTGGCTCATCTGTGACAGACTACCGAGTCAGCTATGATAAGGCGCTGGGAGTGTTTAAAGAACTTGCAGCTGGAGTCGTTACGAACACTTACACAGCGACTGGTCTCACCTACGGTCTAACATACAAGTTCCGGGTGGAAGCTAAGAACGCATTCGGATACAGTTAACCAAGCGTGCCAGTTGCAATCCTATGTGCTACACATCCTGAAGCACCCATTGCCCCAACTACAGCCGTGGTCAACGACTAAGTCCTCATCGATTGGCTAGAGCCAATTAACAACGGACTGCCGATCACAGCCTACAAAGTCTACTTTAGAGGCGCCGACCTGAACTACTATGAGGATAGGACGATTTGCGATGGTGCTCACCTCAGCGTCATTAGTGCAACCCAGTGCACCGTGCCTTTGCGTGCACTGGCGAGCGAGCCGTTCAGCTTACAGCTCGATTACAAGATCTACGCTAAAATCATTGCGACGAATAGCTACGGCGACTCTGCATATTCATAAGCTGGAAGCTCAGATGATATGGAGTTCGCTCCTGATGCACCAATCGACTTGCAAAATGACCTTGCAGTCACTTCTGACACGACTGTCGGCATCTCGTGGCGTAACGGTGCATCGGATGGTGGTGCTTCTGTCATTGACTACAGGATTAGCTACGATCAGTCTGTGGGCAATTATGTCACACTTGCTGAAGGGCTCACAGATAGCCACTACTCAACAACAAGTAGTGTGAGCCTAATCAAAGGACAAACGTATAGGTTTAAAGTGCAGGCAAGGAACTCGGTTGGCCTGTCGTTGCATTCCGTGGAGCTGCCAGTTCTTGTGGCTAAAACTCCCGATAAACCTGCTGCGCCCTCCACAATCATCGACGGAAACTATGTTAAGATAACTTGGTTGACACCTTATGATGGCAGCACTCCCATAACAGGCTACCACGTCACTATTAGGCACTCAGATGATGCTACCTTCTCAGAAGAGTCGACAAACTGTAAGGGAACAGAGCTGGCGATAGTGTAACACCACTCGTGCTCTGTGCTCATTTCAGACCTCATCGTTGCGCCTTATCACCTAACGTGGGGCTCCAGCGTCTTCGCTAAAGTTATGGCCATCAACATCAAAGGAAACTCGCTCGACTCTGATGAAGGTAATGGCGCAGTCATACTGACAGTGCCAGACGCTCCGATTGAGCTGTTAGACTTAAAGATGATTACAAGTTCGTCACAAATAGGACTATCTTGGATCTAAGGCGTTAACGATGGCGGCGCACCAATTATCGACTACAAACTCTCATACGGAGTTGGGTCAGGAAGTTTCATAAATGCTATCGGAGGCATCGAAGAAACGTCATTCACAGTGACTGGACTGGCAGCAGGAGTGACTTACAAGTTTAAAGTATAGGCGAGAAATAGTTTCGGTTTAAGCGTTGCCTCTGAGCAAATCTTGATACTAGCAGCCTAGGTACCAGACTAACCTGCAGCACCGATAACTACGATTTAGGATAGCGATGTTTTGATCACTTGGAAAACGCCTAATAGCCAAGGATCTCCTATAATCGGCTATTAAATCTTCATTAAATAAAATGATGGCGACTACAGTGTAGACATGACGAACTGTGATGGCTCCACAGCTGAAATAGTTTCAACTAATAGCTGTCTGGTGCCAATATTGCTACTGATCGAGTCATCGTACTTACTTCCGTGGGGATCAAGTATCCAGGCCAAGGTTCAAGCATACAATTTCTATGGCTACTCAATCGAGTCAGCAGTCGGGAACGGGGCGATAATTTTAACCTACCCTGATGCACCCATCAATCTCAAAGAGACAATCATTTCTAGAACCCCTACCTCAATAAGTTTCACTTGGTCTGAGGGTTAATCTAATGGAGGTGCACCAGTGGAGGACTACCGTATCACCTATGATTAATCAATCGGAAGTTATGTGACACTTGCCACCCTTGTGAATGAGCTTACTTTTACTGCTACCGCATTAGTCTCTGGCAACACATACAAGTTCAGAGTAGAAGCTAGAAATAGGTTCGGGTTTAGCGCCTACAGTCAGGTTATTTCTATTCTTTGCGCTGCAGAGCCTGATAAGCCTGCTCCCCCAACAACGACAGTAGTAAGTGACCAGGTTGTTATCAAGTGGACGAGATCTGTGGAAAACGGAGCCCCAATCACTAAATACAACATCAAGATTAGAAAGGCAGACGGTACATTCACTAACGAGCTAGTGGGTTGTGATGGTTCCAAGCAGACGATCGTAAGCGAAACTCAGTGCACTGTTCCTCTGGCGACACTAACAGAGCTACCTTTCATTTTGGTCTTTGGTGATGCAGTTGCAGTCAAAATAACTGCTTACAATATATATGGAGAATCATTAGAGTCTGATGTTGGAAGTGGCGCTACGATTCAGCTTGTGCCCGACCCTCCCATAAACTTAGCAAACAACTTGCTGACAACTCTTGATGATCGAATCGGAATCACATGGGAGGATGGTCCTTCTAATGGTGGTTCACAGATTATTGACTACGAAATCTGGTATGACCAAGGATTACAGACCAACCAATTCGTCATTCTATATTCAGCAGTAACTTAAAGAGCAACGACAGCTACCGATCTTTACTCAGGCTCTACTTATAAGTTTAAAGTTCGAGCACGTAACTCAGTAGGATATGGCCAATTATCCTAGGCAGTAACGATTCTCGCAGCTCAGATTCCTGATATACCTGCAGCACCTACTACAAAAATCAACGACCGCTGGAATGTTGTAATCGATTGGATCGCTCCATACAACGGTGGTGCACCAATCACCTCGTACACTATTGAGATTCGCACGTCAGATGTTACAGTTTACAAAGTTGACTCAACAAGCTGTAATGGTAATGACTAATTTATTGTGGCAGCAACGAGTTGCACGATAACAGTAATAACTTTAAGAGCAGCTCCTTACTCGATGGCCTGGGGCCAGAGCATTTATGCTAAGATTATTGCCACAAATTATCTGGGTAGCTCATCAGCCTCAGTAGCAGGGAACGGGGCTGTCATTCTTAACTACCCTAACGAGCCTTTTAGCCTCGCAAATAATCTTGAAATTACATGGGGTACTCGAATTGGTCTTACCTGGGACGATTCAGACACAACGGCTGGTGGTACTCCAGTTATTGACTACACAGTCTATGCTAAAGACAGTTTGACTAATACTTGGACTGAGCGTCAAGTAGGTATTATTGGAACATCTGCAACGCTTGAAAGCTTCAACCTAGGCATAACGTACACATTCAGAATAAAGTCAAGGAATGCTTTCGATTATAGTGTCGGACACTCCAACGAAGTATCAATCTTAGCAGCGAAGAATCCAGAAAAACCAACAGCACCAACGACTATTGTTAGCGGGCTTAATGTGATCATAGACTGGATCGCACCTTATCATAATGGCTCACCAATCACGGGATATAGGGTTCTTATCAGATAGAGCAATCTTGAGTTCACTGAGGATTTATTGAACTGTAATGGATCATTAGCAAATGTAATGACCGCAACTCAGTGTTTAGTACCAATCTCAGTGCTGATTGCCTCGCCTTACAGCCTACCTTATGGATCAAATATCTTCGCGAAGGTAATCGCCATGAACCTATACGGTGATTCTCTTACGTCTGAACTTGGAAGTTAGGCGATCATACTAACTGTCCCTGATGCACCAATATCCCTTGCAGAGACTGTTGCAGAAAGGTCTTAAAATAGCATAACACTATCGTGGATAGCTGGTACACAAGATGGAGGTGCACCTATTCTTGACTACAGAGTCTCCTACGATCAAGGCACAAATACTTATATAGAGCTCGTGACAGGTCTTGTTGCTTTATCATACAAAGCAGTTGGGCTTACTGTCGGTCAAACATACAAGTTCAAGATTGAGGCTCGGAACACTTATGGTTACAGCGTGTACAGCGATGAGCTCTCAATCTTATGCGCCACTGTTCCATCAGTGCCAGCAACACCTACGAATTCCAATATTCTAGATCAGGTAAGATTTGACTGGACTGCTCCCGGGGAGAATGGATTGTCAATCACAAGCTACACAGTTTTAATACGCAGATCAGACAACCAGTTTACTGAGATACTTGATTATTGTAACGGAGCTTTAGCTTCTATCATGTCGACAACAGAGTGTACGATACCTTTAGCGACATTAACAGCATCACCATTTAGCCTATAACTAGGTGACTCAATCGACTTCAAGGTATAAGCTACGAATGCTTATGGTTCATCAAGATTCTCGAAGGATGGAGGTGGTGCACTGATTTAGCTTGTACCAGAAGCTCCTGTCAGTTTAGCAATTATCCCTGCTGGAACTTCAGCAACTTAGATCAGCTTCAACTGGATCGACGGATCCTCTGATGGTGGAGCAGCAGTTATCGACTATAGCATCTACTATGATTAATCAACGGGCACGTGGGTTGAGCTTGCTTACGGTATAACAACCAAATATTACACCACGAGTATTACTTTAACATAAGGCTATACTTATGCCTTCAAGGTTAGAGCAAGGAACACCGTCGGGTATGGTACTTTGTCTTCACAGGTCTCAATCCTAGCAGCTCAGATTCCTGACTAACCAGCAGCCCCTATGACTAAAATAGATGGATCAAACGTTTTAATTACTTGGGATCTACCAAACATCAGAGGCTCGCTTATCACCTCCTACACAATTACGATCAGATAGAGTGACTTGGTAACTTACTCAGAGTCACTAGCGACTTGTGATGGTAGCCAAACGGCAATTATAACCTCGAGAAGCTGTTCGGTTCCGATTTCCACTCTACGGTCTGCGCCGTATAGCTTGGCATGGGGCTAAAGTATTTATGCTTTGGTGAGCGCTTCAAACAATTATGGAACGTCAATTGTGTCTACTTAAGGAAACGGTGCAGTAATACTGACTGTACCGGATGCTCCAATTAATGTCGTGAATGTCCCATCCTTAACAGCTGCTGCTCAAATCGGTTTGACTTGGGATGAAGGCGCATAGAACGGAGGCACGCCAGTGATAGACTACAGAGTTTGGTCCGACCAAGCAACTGGTATTTACATGCCTGTAATCTCTAACCTAGCAGCCAAATCATATCTTGTAACAGGACTTAGTGTTGGCAGCACTTACAGTTTCAAGATTTAGGCTCGTAATTCATTCGGCTACGGACCGTTCTCAGATGTTATTGTGATTTTGTCAGCTTAGATTCCCGATAAGCCTTTGGCTCCTACTACAACATTCGATAGAACGATAGTAAAAATACTATGGAGTGCGCCGTTTGACTAAGGTTCAGAGATCACGGGATATAAGATATTCATCGGCGATAAAGATGGTCTTTCATTCATAGAAGATCTTACTAACTGTAACAGACTGACCTGGCCAACACTGTCTTGCTCGATTCCAGTTTCGGCATTGAAAACAACACCCTACGAAATTGAATGGGGTGGATCAATTCAAGCTAGAGTTGCTGCAATCAATGCCTACGGTACATCCATCGCATCTGAGTCAGGTAATGGAGCCCACATTATAACTTACTCTGATGCCCCACTACAACTAATAGAGGACTTTACCTTGCGCACACCAACCAGTGTTACACTGCGATGGGTTTAGGGTGTGGCAAATGGTGGTTCGCCAATCATCGATTATTAAGTTGTGTATGATAACTAGTCTGAGGTAAACTTTGAAATCCTTGAGGACAACATTGCCCACAATCAGTACAAGGTAGAGAACCTGGTAGCTGGAGGCACATACAGGTTCAAAGTTTAAGCAAGAAACTCATTCGGTTTATCTGCAATGAGCGCAGAGCTCGAGGTGACTGTTGGCTTGATGCCAGAGCAACCGGCTCCTCCTTCGACCACAATCGTTGCTGACAAAGTTATTGTTTCTTGGACGGCTCCCATAAATAATGGATCACCGATAACGAGCTATCGAATCTCACTCAGATAGTAGGACTTGAGCTATTCGGTCGATCAAGCAAATTGTGACGGCACAAATTCTTTAATCGTATCAAGCCTTAACTGCTAGATACCTTTGGTTGTACTCACAGCCACACCCTACCTGCTAGTCTTTGGTGACAGTGTTTTCGCGAAGATTATTGCAACCAATTACTACGGAGACTCTCTGGAGTCTGATGCTGGCAACGGTGCTAGAGTTCTACTTGTTCCATCAGCCCCAATTAACCTTGTTAAGAACAAAGTTACAACGACTGCTTTCGTCATTGGTTTTAGCTGGGAAGATGGAGCATCGACAGGCGGCTCTGATATTATCGACTACAAGATCTCGTACGATCAGTCGACGGGTGAGTTTGTGTAATTAGCGGAGGGCATTTAAATTAAGAGCTACCAAACCTAGATTTAATTAGCTCCGGGTGCTTCATATGGTTTCAAAGTGCAATCTCGCAACTCTGTAGGCTACTCATAGTTGTCAGAGGCGATTGTGATTTTAGCAGCGCAGGTTCCAGACCAACCAATACAGCCGATTACCTCCTCTGCCGACAGTGACATCATAGTCACTTGGACGGAGCCATGGAATGGTGGCTCTATCATAACCAGCTACACGATCTAGTTCCTTTAGAGTGACGGTGCTACCTTTGCAGAGTCTAAGTCGTTGTGTGATGGATCACTAGCATCGATCGTTGCAACGCTATCATGTAGGATGTCTGGTTCGAGCTTTACAGTAGCGCCTTACAATCTCTAGTGGGGCGCCAGTATCTTCGCAACAGTATCCGCAACGAACATCGAAGGAACTTCTTTAACATCGCTTCGGGGCAATGGCGCAATCATTAGACGTGTACCTGATGCACCACTTTCACTACAAAACGTAGCATCACTAACAAGCGGCACAACGATTGGTCTCAGCTGGAGCGATGGACTCAACAATGGAGGCAGCTAAGTGATTGATTATTAGATCGCCTACTCGAGTAGTGGTGGTGGTGGAGCTGAGTATGTGACTTTGGCATCGGGAATAATCACACAGACCTATACAGCTATCAGTCTGTCCCCAGGTACCTACTACACATTTAGAGTACGCTCTCGTAATTCATACGGCCAAAGCTCACACTCAGAGCCCACAACCATTCTTGCAGCCTAAAAGCCAGATAAGCCACTTGCACCGATAACTAGTTTCCAACGAGATAAAGTTGAAATCACTTGGTCGGAGCCCTTCAATCAAGGATCTACTATCACAGGCTATTTGGTCTATATACGGTAAAGTGACGCTGTAAGCTACAGTCTAGAGCTGTAGGATTGTGATGGCGCATAGACA
>Ga0194118_10002902_pt1 | contig 20858 bp, 17 predicted proteins | sample TA2MahsurfametaG_2_FD_148662 | JGI IMG/M metagenome (GOLD analysis project Ga0194118, IMG submission 148662) | Freshwater microbial communities from Lake Tanganyika, Tanzania - TA2015013 Mahale N5 surface | ecosystem: Environmental > Aquatic > Freshwater > Lake | place: Tanzania: Lake...
ATGGCCATGTCCGGGTGCCGTGGCACGACGACCGGAGACACCCCCCAGTGCAACCGCAGGCGGCGCGCCGCCGCCGTGTCCGGAGTGGCCGCGATTATGCGCGCAGGCGGACGGCAGGCGGAAAGGATCTCCGCAGAAAACCCGGTATAGGTCAGCGCGAGAATGACCCGCGCATCGGTACGCTTAGCCAACGCAGCCGCAGCCGCAGCCACCGCCGACAAAGACGGATTGTTGTCGGCATACGTCTTATGCCCGGTCGCGGCCTCGTTGCCATCGCAGATCGAACGCATGGTGGCGACCACCCCGACAGGATTACGGCCTACTGCAGTCTCGGCAGAAAGCATCACCGCGGCGTACCCCTGCTGAACGGCTATCGCGACATCTGACACCTCGGCCCGGGTAGGGCGCGGTGCGGTACGCATCGACTCCAGCATCTCGGTGGCACAGATGGTGACCTTACCGGAAGAAGCCCCCCAGTCGGCGATGCGCTGCTGCGCAAAAGGCACGCTTTCAAACGGCATCTCCACCCCGAGATCCCCGCGGGCCACCATCAAACCATCGGAAACCTCCCCGATAGCGGACAAATTCTCCAGGGCGCGGCGCCGCTCGATCTTGGCGATTACGGGTATGTCGCCCGCAATGGCGCGGGCGGCCAAAACATCCCCCGGCGCGCCGACGAAAGACAGGGCGAGCCAATCCGCCCCCGCGTCCCTGGCGACGGCTATGTCCTCCCTGTCCTTGACGCCGAAAATTCCCTCGTTTACCGAAAAACTGGTGTCAGGCAGGTTAACCCCGCGACGCGGCGCACACGCACCGCCCCGAACAACGCGCACCAAAACACCATCAGGACCGATATCGGAAACCTCAAGATGAACGGTTCCGTCACCGAGGAAAATCGCCTCACCCGCTTGGACACCCAGACCATAGGGATCGAAATTGAAGTCCTCGCGAACCAACCTTACGGTCTCCCCGTCCCCGAACACCAGTTTACGGGAACCGGTGCGCAACTTAGGTCCCTGAATGTCGACCAGCACCCCGGCCGTCGGCACCGCGGACCTCACCTGCGCTATGATCTCCCGGGTCTGTCGGGCCTCGGAATGGGCGCAATTCACACGAAAAACGTCCGCACCAGCCGCGGCCATGGACCGGAGAACCGACTCCTCGGACGAACTCGGCCCTATCGTGGCAATTATGCGCGTACAACCCATCGCATGTACGGTCAGGCAAGACCCTGGAATGTCACGCATAAACTCCACAAAACCGGGGAGGACGATACTGACAGGGTGCGTACAGCCAGAAACGCCTACGCGGCGGCCATCCTCTTTGCGGTCATAGCCGTCCACATCCTGGTATGGTTAACGGACCTGTACGGTCCCGTGAACGCAACCAATCGCACGGCGGTCTACGCCGCGGGCGCGGGGACAATCCTGGCGTTAACCGGGGCCAGACGGATCATGTCCCACGCATCAACGTTCGCGCACGAACTATCCCACTGCGTCGCGGCCATAGCCGTGGGCGCCTCCCCGCGCAGTATCACCTACCAGACCGACTCCACGGGGCTCGCAGTCCTGGCCTTCCCGGAACGAGTAGGCCGATACCGACGCGCCATAGTTTTCCTCAGCGGATACCTCGGCCCGGTCATCGCGGCCTCCACAATACTATGCGGCCTTGCAACCGGCTACACCAAAGAGGGCCTTGTAGTACTATCCCTCGCGTGCGGAGGCGCACTACTGCTGCTAGTGCGCAACTTCTGGGGGGCTTTCGTGACGGGACTGCTGGCGGCGGCGGCCTGGCTGGGGGCGGTACACCTGCCGACCCGCTCGACGGAAATCGCCACAGGACTTTTGGTGGGCGCCCTGGCAACCCTGGGGGTGCGCGACGCCTGGGGGCAACTACGATTAAAAGAACCCGGAGCATGCGACGCGGCCGAAGCCGCCAGAGAACTACACGGAATTCCCTGGAAACTGGTCGCAGGTTTCCAGATGACGACAGTGGCCTTTGGCGCGGGCGTCGTTGCCTACATGCTGCTGAAAACCTACGGCATGGTGCCGTAACGAGCGCGGCCAACCAATACTACCAAGACGGCAAAAGCGGCGGACAGTACAAGCGATGAGCACCCGAACCAAAAAAAGCCGCAAAACGAGGCGGAAGAAGGGGGACGACAAAGCCAGCATAGTGGTGAAAGGCGCCAGGGTACACAACCTAAAGAACGTAACGGTCACCATACCCAAAAACTCACTGACGGTTTTCTGCGGGGTGTCCGGCTCCGGCAAGTCATCCCTGGCGTTTGACACCATCTTCGCCGAAGGGCAGAGGCGCTACATAGAATCCCTGAGTTCGTATGCCCGGCAATTCCTGGGGCAGATACCGAAACCGGAGGTGGACTCCATCGAGGGACTGTCCCCCGCCGTGTCGATAGACCAGAAAACCTCCGGACACAACCCCCGATCCACGGTAGGCACGGTGACGGAAGTATGGGACTACCTGCGACTATTATACGCCAGAGTCGGGAAAATGTACTGCACCACCTGCGGAACGCTGATGACCGGAACCTCCCCGACGATGATCGTAGAAGACATCATGAAACTGGACGGGGAGAAGATAACAGTGAGCGCCCCGATCACGAGAGGAAAGAAAGGAATGTACGCGGAACTCGTAGAAAACTACAGATCCAAGGGCTTCACCCGAATGAGGATAGACGGCAAGATCATGCGCATAGAGGAGATACCGGAACTCAACCCCAAGACCAGGCACACCCTGGACCTGATCCTGGACAACATACTGATAGGCCCGGAAAAAAGACAACGGGTAGTGGAAGCGGTGGAAGCGGCCCTCAACCACGGGGAGTCCTTCGTGGGCGTGGAGGTGAACGAAACCATGCGCAACTACTCCACGCGTACCAGCTGTCCGACCTGCCTTACGGCCGGAGACCCACTGGAACCCAAGAGTTTCAGTTTCAACTCCCCCTACGGGGCGTGCGCCAAATGCTCCGGCCTGGGCTACTCGCACGAACCCAGCGCGGACCTATGCGTGATAGACGACACCCTGAGCATACGGGAGGGGGCGCTGGCGCCGTGGTACGAAGCGGGCGGCTGGCGATACTACCTGGGATTACTCGAACAGCTCGCGGACCTGAAAAACTTCTCCCTGGACGAACCCTACAGCAAACTGGCGGCCAAACACAAGAAACTGCTGATGAACGGCGACGACTCCCTGTACCTGGACGCGGTCTTCTCCACCAAGTACAGCACACGGGAATACCAGACCTACTGGGAGGGCCTGCTCCCGTGGCTGCAGCGACGGTACGACGAAAGAGAGGAAGAAGGCAAAGAGAACAAGTTCGCCAAGTACTTCGCCACCAAACCGTGCTCCAAATGCTCGGGGGCGCGACTCAAGCCCGAGATATTGAACGTACGAATAGACCAAAAAAACATAGCACAACTCGCCCACATGTCCATAGAGGACCTCCTGCGGTGGGTCAAAACCACCGAACTCGGGACGGACATGAAAACGGTATACGACGTGATAGTGAAAGAAATCACCAGCCGACTGAACTTCTTGAACGTGGTGGGACTCGGCTACCTCTCGTTGGACCGGTACGCGGCAACCTTGTCCGGAGGGGAGTCGCAGAGGATACGCCTGGCCAGCCAGATAGGGTCCGGACTCGCAGGGGTGCTGTACGTGCTAGACGAACCCAGCATAGGGCTGCACCAGAAGGACAACGCCGCCCTGATACGGACCCTGAACACCCTCAAGAACCTCGGCAACACGGTGATCGTAGTGGAACACGACGAAGAAACGATACAGCAGGCCGACTGGGTGGTGGAAATAGGCAAGTACGCCGGCAAACTCGGGGGGAACGTCACGTTCAGCGGGACCTACCAGAACCTGGAGAAGAGTTCCACGGTCACCGGATCGTACATGTCCGGGAAAGCCGCCATACGAACCCCCGAACAGAGAAGGAAGGCGACAAAGGGGGCGCTAACCCTGCACGAACCACGGGGAAACAACTTGAGCATCGACAAAGTCGAATTTCCGCTCGGCTTACTGACGGTGGTAACCGGGGTCTCCGGCTCGGGCAAGAGCACCCTGGTAAACGACACCCTGGCCACGGCCCTGGCGCGCAAACTCGGATACGTTGCCGAACTACCCATGACCCACAAAAAACTCGAAGGCTGGGAAAACGTGGACAAACTGGTCATCATCGACCAGTCACCCATAGGCAGAACCCCCAGATCCAACCCGGCCACCTACACGGGGGTGTTCGACAGCATACGCAGCTTGTACGCCGGGGAGAAAGAATCGAAGGTGCGGGGATACGGGCCGGGCAGATTCAGTTTCAACGTGCCGACAAGCAGCGGCGGCGGCCGTTGCGAAAAATGCGCGGGAGACGGGGCATTGAGGGTGGAGATGAGTTTCCTGCCCGACATCTACGTCACCTGCGAGGACTGCGGAGGAACCCGCTTCAACAAAGCCACCCTGGAAGTCAAGATAGGCGGCAAGTCCATCAGCGACGTACTACGACTAACGGTGGACGAGGCACGGACGTTCTTCCGCAAACACACGGCCATCGCCAAACACATAGAGGTGCTGCACGAGGTCGGACTAGGATACATCACCCTGGGACAAAGCGCAACAACCTTGTCCGGAGGGGAGGCCCAGCGGGTCAAACTGGCGAAAGAACTGCTCAGACGATCCACCGGGAAAACCGTGTACATACTGGACGAACCCACCACGGGACTGCACTCGTACGACATCGCCAAACTAATGGACGTAATGAACAAACTGGTGGACAAAGGAAACACGGCGATAATAGTCGAACACAACATGGATGTCATCCGCCAAGCGGACAACGTCATAGACCTCGGACCGGACGGAGGACCGAAGGGCGGAACGATCGTGGCCCAGGGTGCACCCGAGAAGGTCGCCAAAGCAAAAACCCACACAGGTCGCTACCTCAAGAAATCACTGAGCGCCGGTAGGAACAAAAAAGCGAAACGAACAACGGCACGGACCCGGAATCGAGCGACGGCCTAATCGGTTTCAGTCGGCCGTTTCAGGCAGTCTTTAGGAAATAAGCCGGATCGCCGGGCCCCTTGTCGGTTGCGAAAACCCCGATCGAAGCCATGGTCGCACACCCAGGCTCGCGTCAGATGATGCGACACGTCGTACCAGGGAAAACCCGCCACCAGTGACAGACGGCGACGGCAACCGCGTACGGACGGGCAGGAGGACCCGGAAACCGGACAGTCAAACCACATGACCCGAAAAACAGAAATTCCGAGCGGGGGCGACAGCATGACCGCCAGGGTGCTGCAAGCCGTGGAGGTGATACGACCGGCCCTGCGCGCCGACGGGGGCGACATGCAAGTAGACCACGTAGACGAAACGACCGGGGTGGTGACCGTAACCCTGACAGGCGCCTGCGTAGGGTGCCCGGTAAGCCACATGACCCTCAAAGACGGAATAGAGCGCACCCTGGTCGACCGGGTCGACGGAGTGGTACAAGTGGTCCTGTCCGGAGAAACCCGACCCTAGGAGAAAACGCGTGAGGGCGGCCAGACCGCCACCAAAACCTTGCCCACCACGTCACCGAGCCCGACCGGACCAAAAACGCGACTGTCTACCGACATTGCCCGGTTATCGCCGAGAACAAAAACCTGATCCGCGCCCAAGACAACCGGGGCTAGATGCGCTAGACCGCAACCGCCCGGGGAATCCCCGGAACGAACGAGGAGGGAGCCCCCTTCCAGCCACGGTTCGGACACGGCCAGACCGTCAACAAAAACCGTACAGGCACGAACCTCGACAGTCTCACCCGGCAGACCGACCACCCGCTTGATGAGATCCCTGCGTTCAGGGACACCGTCTACCTTCAGGGAACGACCGAACACCACCACGTCACCGCGGGACGGGCCGGTGAAACGGTAGGCAACCTTGTTCACCAACACGCGATCACCATCAAACAACTCCGCCTCCATGGACGGACCGGTTACGACGAACTGTTCGGCCACGACCGCGCGCACCGCCACGGTCAAAAGCAACGCCGCAGTCAACAGCACCGCCCACTCTGCCGCCGGCCGCGGAATACGGTATCCGGACACGCCCGACGACCCTAGGACCGGCAACGCGTCGAAGATTTAGGAACCACAAGTTCCAAGAGATACCTGTCAACGACCTTGTTGATGCAGGCGTTGGCATTGTAACCGGTATGCTGATCGGCCTCAACCACCACGAGCACACCGCCCTCCAAGGTTGCTGCCATCCGGGCCGAGGACTCCAAGGGGGTGGCGGCGTCACCGGTGGTACCCACAACCACTATCGGGCCGGCGTTCACGCCGGAAACCGCGACCTCGTCCTTTTCCTCCTCCGGCCACAAGGCGCAGAAGTACCCGTAAGCGAAACCGTAACCCAGGCGCGGGGCGATCTCGTTGAACATGGGCAGATTGGCGTCAACCAAGGCAACGGAGGCGGGACCCCTATCGTCGATGCATGAAATCGCCAGAAAAGCCTCCAACTCGTTGCCGTAAACGCCCTCGCGGCGGTCGTACTGGAAGTAGTCGTCATACAGGGACAGGATAGCGGAACCGTCACCCATCTGCAGATCGAAGAGGGCCTCGGCCAAAAGATCCCACATCCGATCGGAGTACAAGGCGACCGCTATACCCGTGAACAGCACGCCGTCGGTAATCGGCACCCTGGCGGTTTCCACCGGCGAAGAGTTGGCCCTGACGAACAATTCGTCCAAAGCCTGCGCGGACCTCATGCCGTTGTTGAAAGGACAGACGGGATTATTGGAGCAGTAATCCAGGAACTTTTCAAGTTGCATCTCGAAACCCGCCGCCTGGGCCGCGGTCTTCTCCAGAGAACCGGCTAGCGGATCGGAGGCGCCGTCGAGAACCGCCGCCCTGACAGTTTCCGGATACAAAGTGGCCCACACCGCGCCGAGTTCCGAGCCGTAGGAGAACCCGAAGTACGAGATCTTATCAACCCCCAGGGCCCGCCTGATGGAATCCATGTCCCTGGCCGAGTTGATGGTCGAGACGTAGGGCAGTATCTCCCCGGACCTCTCCACGCAGCCGGCGTTGAACTCCTCGGCGGCAGCAACCAGACCTTTCCTCTCGGCGGGAGTGTCCGGGGACATGTCCACCGCGAAATACCTGTCAAAACTGTCCACGCAGTCCACAAAAGGAGTGGAGTCCCCCGTGCCCCTGGGATCCCAGGCAACTATGTCGAAGTTGTCGAGTATATCCGAGGAAAAATAGTAGTCAGGATAGTTCAGCATACCGGTCCCGCCAAAACCCGGGCCGCCGGGGTTGATCAACAGATACCCGCCGGAGGCCTCCTTGGAAGCTTTGCGCATACGCAAACTCAGAGTGAAGTAACCGGAGACATCCTCGGTGTACGAGTAGGGAACCTCTAGGGTGGCGCACAACGTATCGCCCCCAGTACAGGGAACCCAGGAGATCTGCTCACCGTCCTCGGACGTGGGAAGGGTGGTCGCCGGCGAGGACTCCGCGGAAAGATCCGGCACGTCGGCGGGAGCGGACGGCACCACCGTGTTCGGAGAGTAAGAAAGAGGACCCTCCAGGGACGAGCAGGCACACAGAAACGAAACAAGGAGCGCAACAAAAGCCTTTGCCGCGGATCCAGGGTAGTGACGCATCACCAGTCACACTGTGCCTGGACGGACAAAAACCGCATTGTCGACCAACCTATCCAGCGCCCCTCTACAGACGGGCGGCCATGACCCTGCTGATCTCGTCCCTACAGGCGCCGGGATCCCGGCTTTTGTCGCAGATGCTCCCCACGAAACCGTCCTGATCGGCGGAGTTGTCGGTAGTTGCAAACGCCTGCACTAAAACCCCGTAGTAGCAGGCCGACTGACCCGACGACGAGGCTATAGAATCGCACAAGTTGCTGTAGCCGTCCGTTGAATTAGGCTCGTAGTAAACCATGGCAGTACCAGAGGCCGCGTAACAATTGTCCGCGGACGCCCCCAGCAGACGCGGACACGACTCCATGAGCGACTGGGGGGTACGATACTCCTCGGGCAGGTAAGCCAGGCTGTCCGCAGAACCCTTGTACAAGGCGACCAGACCGCTCATACATGCGGCGTGGCTGCTCGGGCGTGACTCGAGGACGGAACACCACAACAACAGATCCGAGGACGGATAATTGCGCGGAAGGGATGCAGTGAAAGACTCGGTGCGTATAAGCTGGTTTGCGATCCACTCGCCGGAAATCATCGCCACAGCCTCTACGCAGGAATCCTCTAACGCGGTCCCTACGAGATGCTCGTAGCATATGTCCACGGACTCCCCGAAACTGACATTAGTGCGCACGGCGATCGCGTGACCAAAACCGTGCGCACATTCCACTATCGACCGGTCGTCGGGGAAAACCTCCTTATCGTAGCACAGGGACGCCAGATGCCCGTAAACGTCATCGGTGGGAACGTGACGGGCGGCCGCCTCGCCGACCCCGTGAATGTACCCCAGAGCGCAGACCCCACTAGAACCCTTCAGGGACGCGGTCACGTCCACGGTGGACTGGAGGATTTTTTGGCCCACAAGGTGGGAGACTTCGTGGCACACGTGCTCACCGTTACGGGAAACGAACCTGGGATCCGTGTCCAGGTCCTCCAGAAACAGCATCACGGCAGGTACACCCTCCGCGGAGAATATGTCCAGCCCTATATCCGCCAAACATTTGTTACGGTTAAGAGGAGACAACGGCAGGCACGCCTCTTCGCCCTGGGAGGCGGTATTTTGAACGAGAAACGGGAATGCGGACCCCGCGGCGGCCAGGAAGAGACAAAAGGAAACGAGGTAGGCGCGGGCGCGAAATTTCGACAACTTTCGTAAACGAACAACGTAAAGGACCCCGAACATCGCGGACGCCGTGACACCCACAGCGGCGGGAACAAGCCAACTAGGGAACCGGGGCTCGGAAGATCCGGGGGTGTCGTAGAGTTCCCTTGAAACCATCACTTTGAAAGACTGGGCGACGCGAACACCGTTATGCACGTAAGAAAACGTGTACGAGCCGTCGCCCAGTTGCGGCACCTGCACGAGTTGAACCCCGTCAACCACTTCGACGGAAGGAAGGATGTGCAGCGGGGCGCTAGAGGAGGACAACAGCAGACGTATATCTACGGCCGGGGCGCTGTTTGGGGAGCGGTGAAGTATGCGGATGTCCGTGGGCGGCCAGTTCACCGTGCTCCCGGGGGCGGGAATCACGGAAGTTTCCCCCGGCTGCTCGGCGGCGGCGGGTGAGGGAAAAGTCAAAGCCAGCAGAAGGAAAATCTTAAAAACTGCCCTTGTGGACGCTTTGGGGCAGACTGACATTGAAGCCATACCTGTACTATACCTAAATTGCGTAACCATGCCAACAGCGTGAGGGAGGCGGAGGATTTACGCCAGGTCAGAAACTCCGCACAGGACGAGCGTTAAAAACCTCCTGCTTGGCGTAGTACACCTGGTTACCTACCCCGAAATTCTGCAACCAGGCCTCAGAGGAAGAGTACTCACTAGAACTCCAATAAGTGCCGTCGCTGAAACCCGGCCGCAGGGACCCGTTCTCGTCGCACATGGTACCGGTATCACCGGGGGGCAGACGCCTAGCGTACTTGCAAAGTTCGTTCAGGGCGTCAGCCGACGGAAGATGCCAGTCCGTGTACCCGTTCAACTCGTACCCGGCGGCATAAACCGGGGCCGAATTGCCCTGATCGTTCCCCTCCTGCAGCGCAACGATACGAGAATTACCCAACCCGGAGCCTAGCAGTATGCTGCGGGCATCCGGGACAGACAAATTAACGTTCTTTCCGCCGGACCACGACAAGGACCTCTCACTTTCTACGGGAGCCACCTCCATACCCGTGCACAGATCCTCCCCGGCAACACCGCAAGGAAAAGGCTTCGGAGCCAGGTAGAAAACCGTACCACCGGCCGGTCCGGCGGCACCGACCCGGTATTCGACCAGGGAACTACCCGGAAAAATACCGGCACACCCGGCCAATATTACTCCTACAACCAGAACACCTATCTTGCCTCGGACAGCCCCCGCCTTATACCAACATTCGCGCATCACGTGGATTTCTCGTTAACGGATCTCCCGGACTGTCTGCTCATGTAATCCAGATAGGCGGACTCGAGACCCGCCCGCAAGTCTACGGGTATGGCCGCCAAAATGTCCTCCAACGGAACACCCTGAGGGCGAAGCCCGGTCTTGGCCATGGACATGGTCGCCCGCATATAGCAGGCACGGACGTACTTGTCTGGAAGGGAGCAAGCCCTGAGAGCGTCCTTGTACCCGTAAGATCCCGGGTTCCCGTCAGCTGCGGCGACCAGACCGACATAATACCCGTAACCCACCACGCACGCCCTCCGTTTGCTGCTGGAGTTTGCTGTCGCACTCCAGTCGTCCCCCAGGTTCTCCTCCGGGACAACACCGTCGATGACCTCATCGTTCTCCGTGGAGCACACCTTCAAATACTCGGGCACTATTGTACGAACCTCGCGGTAGTACATATTGTCCGCGGTCAAACTGATGGTCAAATCCTTGTAACAAGCCACGCCCCTTAAGAGGTTGAAGGACTTACTGCTGCAGGATTGCAAAATGGACTGCCAGGGCTCCCTCTCCCACGGCTGAGTCCACTTGTCGTGCCGGATGCGCTCGTAAATACCCTCATAGCAGTTCGCCACCGAGCCGGGGTCGGGGGCGCTCTCGCACAAATCGGTCGTGAGACCCACGTCACCCTTGCCGGCGCCCTGCAAACCGTAGCCGGCGCCGTGCCAACACTGCGACCTGAAAGTGCCCGGATCCAGGATAGTGAGATCAGCGAAGGAACAGGCCTCCGTCACCGAAGCCGTAGCATTACCCGGATAGACCCTATCCACGGCGAATATGCCTATGGCGTGCACTATGGCGAAAGTACATAGGGAACTATGATCGTTGACCAGATCCCTGTAATCCTCCCCGTTCGCCATGGCGGCAAGCGCAATGTCCTGGTTGACCTGGGCGCAATAGGACCCGGAGGACATACTCATGCGCTCGAACACCTCGTCCACCACGCCGTTGGCATGAGCATAACCTTTATCTTTGGTCAGGGAAACCGCGCCGCCCGACAAACACTCGTAAACGCCCATATTGAACTTTATCTCGTTGAACACGGTTTTGTCGTAACACTTCAATAGGCGGGCGGCGTCCCGCGAACTCCCGCCACCCCACATCAACCCGTAACCGACGACACCCACAAAGATAAGCACCACGAGGAGCCCGACGTACAGACCCCCGCCACGGATACCGTTAAGGGAAAACGTACGCACCAACAGCACTGTGCCTTACTTAACAAAAAAGGCAAGACCTTGACCGGACATGTGGGAAGATCACCTGAACCGTAGTACGACCTGACGACTTTCGCCGGTCACATAGATGGTAACCACATGGTCGCCCGTGGCGTAGGCCGGAATTATGGACCAGTAATCATTGGTGGTGGACAACTCGAACTTCAGGGAACCGCTGTGCACCGAGATCGGCAAAGCGGCATAGTAGGTGGTCTCCACCATCCCGCCGCGGGCAACCTCGAGAACAGGGGCACCACACCCTACCGGGGTCAGACAGGCCTCACCAGACAACAACGTCACCCGTTTCCCGCCGCTCATCACACTGTCTTCGGGAGGGGCGGCGGAAGAACAACCCAACACCAACAACCCCAGCAGTATAGGAAGAGACATCCTGCGCATAGCGGTTAAAACTGTACACCTTTGACCAATTGCAGCACTAGGGCCCAGGCGCACAACACCAGCCCAAATTCCCGGGCTGAACGCTGCCCTGAAACAAGGAAGCCACACAATAAAACCATCCGTGAGTATCGACAACACCAACTACTACACCCTGCTAGGCGTAGGACCCAACGCCAGCGTAGAGGCCATCAACGCCGCCTGGCGGCTCGCCGCCCTGGAAAATCACCCGGACCTGGCCGTACTCAGAGGCATGGACTACAGGGAAAGCGAAAAGAACATGCTCCTGATAAACCAGGCACACCAGATCCTGGCCGACGCCGTCACGAGACGGGAATACGACCTGGAGAACGGACTAATAAAAGCAACCTGTTCGCGCTGCGGAAAACCGGGAAGCCTGCGGAACACCGCGGGCGGGGCGGTCACCCCGATATGCGACGCCTGCAGAAAACCGGCCAAGTAGCGGGTTCTACGTACCTTACTACTTCAAAACTACTTCAAATCTAAGGCCAACCGGGCACGATGAGCGGCAAAAGCCCCGGATATGACCCCGACCACTTCCTTGCTGGAAGCGTAACTGTTGTTTATCTTCAAATCCACACCATTCCAACCGTCGAGAGCATACTCCCCCTCGTGATGCAGGGTGGAAGGGTCGGCGATGACCCCGTCACGGGCCAGCAAACGGGCGGCCTTAACCTCGCTGTCCACGAAGAGCCTGACAAGATACATCCCGAGAGCACTGCACGGAGCGGCCTCGCGCGGGAACCTACCGTCCCCCATGTACAACGAAACCCCCTGGGCCATACTGTCGAGAATACGCGGCACGGCCAAACGCACATACCTGGTCGGGTCATCCTCGCGCGCCTCGTTGCCGAGATACTGCAACGCCCTACGGATCCCGGTAGTGCGCGACCACCCGGTCAAATCCGCCAAAGGATCCCGGGTCTCCCCCCAGAGAATACCCACTAAGTGCCTAGCGTGAGCATCGGTCACCCCGAGCAGAGGAGCAACCTGCTCCCAGGCCGAATCCATGTCGGTCAAAGACGTCAAGAGTTCCAGGGCATCCGTCACCTCTTGCTTCAACGAGTCGGATATACCCACCCTGATGTGATCCGGGTAACCCAACGCAACCATCACCGCCGGACCTATGGTGTCCTTCCCGCTAGCCTGGGGACCGGAGACCACCAGCGCAGCCACCTTCCCGGAGACGATGTTGTCCAAAGCCTTGACGGCCACGGGACGGGAAACCCCCATCGAATCCGCCACGTGCAGAAAAGAATCGCGAGATCGGGTATGACTATGAGCCTCCATAACGATGGCTCCCGGGTGAGAATACTTCATGCCCCATACTGTGCCCAGAAGGACATCCGGGGCATTTACCGGCCGGACCCCGGAGGCCAATTAAAGACACGGGAACACGAGGCCGCACAATACCCCCTCATGCTAGATACTCTCGCCGGGGCGCTAATCTCCGAGATCCCGCTACAGGCGGGCGTGGAAGACCAGATCAGGGTCGGGGCCTACATCCTGTGGGCCATGGCCCTGGGAGGGGTGATCGGTTTGGAACGCGAGAAAACGGCCAAAGCCCCGGGACTCCGCACACACATGCTCATAGCCGGGGCGAGCGCGATGATCGTGGCGATAGGTTTCTCCGCCACAAACTCCCTAGGAGACCCGAGCAGAAGCATACACGGAATCGTAACCGGAATAGGCTTCCTGTGCGCGGGAGCGATATTCCAGTCGAAAAAAGGAGCCGTATCCGGCCTCACCACCGCGGCGTCCATGCTGTACACCGCGACCATCGGCTGCGCAATAGGGGCAGGGTTCGGTTACACCGCCACGATGGCCGCATTGCTCGCCCTGTTGGTACTACGCGTCCTGGGACACATGAGATACAAGATGACCCACCACGACAACCAGACGGAAACCCTACATCACAGCGGCGAATAGATAGCCGACGATATACGCACAATCTCGAAAAGCGCTTTCTCCAACACTTCAGGCCCGGAACCGGCGGCGACCTGGGCGAAAGCCAACATGAACGAAGTCGACGTACCCCTGACGCCCGTGGCCATGCAGGACTGCACGGAAGCATCAGAAACGTACAAGACCCCCTGACAGGCGTCAAGGATGGACTTGGAATAGTTGGCGACATCCACGTTCGACCTGCCCCTGATATAGGAAACCACCAAGGGCCGCTGATCCAAAGGCAGTCCGGCGTCACCGACCTGCCAGGCGGAAGGCCTGGCCGCCAACACCACGAGCCCGACACTCCTCTCGAAAGCCCCGCCGGAACCCCCGGAGCCTGAACCTGACTTGAACCTGCGGAAATTACTCTTAGACCGGAGCGCCATAGGAACGGTGACCATGAAGGCCGAAAGCCAGGGGCCGCCCTCAAACGGAACTTCGATGGCGTTAGACATAAGGTAGATTGTGACCCCGACAACCCGCGACGCATTGACGGCAACGGCGGTCAGCCGGCGGAGAGCCCCTGCCTTTACCGGGAAAACTACTGGTTTAGATCCCTGATAACCTGGGAGACTTCCTGCTGCTTGCCCGCGGAGGACCTACCCTTAAACATCTTCCTTTTCCCCGCCGGAGAATTGCTCATACCTTCGTTTATACCCCTGACGGCCGCCTTGGATATAGAAGAAACCTGATGAACGACCGCCCCGACGGCGGTGAGCGCAAGAGCGCCTAACACTAGTTTTTTACGCATGATACCACTATCCGGCAAACCCGAGGGGAAACAACATTCCCAGACAACCCTTTACGCAGGCACCCCTGCCGCCCGACACAAGGGAAGGTATGTGGTCCGCACCCATAAAGGCACACTATAAGGCATGATAGGGTACCTGAAAGGAAAGGCCATAGGCGCCAAAATAGTCGAGGTCTCCGGCGTAGGATACCTGGTGCACGCCCCCTTCGCGATGACAGAAGGGCAAGACGTGGAAATGCACGTCAGCACCCAGGTCCGCGAAGACTCCATAACCCTGTACGGATTCTCGACAGAATACGACAAAGCCGTATTCGAGGAACTATTGAAAGTAAGCGGAGTCGGACCACAAAGCGCCCTGAACCTCATACGACAACTAACAGGACCCGGTCTGGTGAACGCGGTCCTGACAAAAAGCACAAAGACCCTGACATCGGTGAAAGGCGTGGGCACAAAAGTCGCGACGAAAATAATAACCCTCTACCGCACACCCGACGGAGCCGTGGCACCACAGAAAACCCGGGAGATAACCGACGTCCTGTCTACACTGGGGTGGGAACGACCCGTAGCCATGGACGCCGCGGAAAGGGCCATCGCCGCCGCCCCCGACGGAAGCGAAGAAGAACTGATCGCGGAAGCACTGAAACTCGCCAAAGAGTCAAGAGCATGACCAACATACGACCCACGACACTGAAAGAATTCGGCGGCCAGCCGCAACTGGCGCACGACCTGAGCATACTACTGCAGGCAGCCACCGAACGGAAACAATGCCCGGACCACATACTCCTGTCCGGCCCCCCGGGCCTGGGTAAGACGACACTGGCGCAAATAATAGCCAACGAACTGAACCTGCCGTTGGCGAGCACCAGCGCACCGGCCCTCGCCAAACCCGGCGATCTTTTGGCACTACTCACCGCACTGAACACGGCGAGCGTGGTATTCATCGACGAAATACACGCCCTGGAACGAAGATCCGAAGAAATGCTCTACACGGCCATGGAAGACGGCCACGTCGACATGGTCATCGGTGAAGGACCCTCCACACGAACCTTGCGACTAAAAATACAACCCTTCACCCTGGTGGGAGCCACCACGCAGATGGGCTCCCTGTCGGCACCCCTGCGGGACCGCTTCGGTTTCATGGGACGACTCACCCTGTACAGCGTCGAGGACCTGGCAACCATAGTGGAACGATCCGCAAAACTATTGGACATAACCATAGAGCCCTCCGCGAGCACCATGATAGCCCTACGGTCGCGCGGAACCCCCCGGGTCGCCAACCGCTGGCTACGACGAATCCGGGACTGGGCACAGGTCAACCAGCACCAGAGCATCGGCGAAGAAACCGCGAAACGGGCCCTCGAAGACTTCGGCATCGACGAACTGGGCTTGGACCAGCTAGGGCGGGACATCCTGACGACGATGGTGGTCCACTTCAACGGCGGCCCGGTCGGTCTGGGAACCATAGCCGCGGCCGTAGGAGAAAGCGAAAAAACTCTCGAGCAGGCCTACGAACCGCACCTCATGCACAAAGGCCTCATCATGCGAACGCCCCGCGGACGGGTAGTCACCGAAAGCGGATACAGGCACATCAACGCACCAATACCCTAGAGCGGAAAGCGCGGCGACAAGGCAGGCAGCAAGCCGTGTAGTGACGAGGGGACAGACACGGGAACAATCAAAACCCATGATGCTCAACAAGGTGGCGCGACTGGTGACGGGGGCCAAAAACAAGACGACCAGCTGGATCCTGTTCGTCGCAGGAATGGCCGCCTACACCATCAACATAGGGCACAACGGCTACGGATACCTGTACATAAGCGCGCCGGTGCGCTCCATGCACTACCGGGCGGGCAACCTCCTGGACATAACTTATGACGCCGGGGGAATAGTCGGAGTGGACAAAGCACCGGTGGCACTCTGGTTGCAGTACCTTTCCACCAAGATCATGGGGTTCAACGCACTAGGACTGCACCTGCCGTCGGCGGTATGCGGCGCGATATCGGCGGTGGTATTGAAGAACATGGTGACGAAAGCCCACGGAAAAACCGCCGGCATACTAAGCGGATGCATGCTACTGCTGACACCGGGATTCCTGGCAGTGAGCAGATCCAACGCCGTTGACGTCGTATGCATCATGCTGGTACTACTCGGACTCAACGCCTACATGTCCGCACAAACCGGGAACGTCCCGGTAACCTACAAACGCATAATACTGTCAGGAACCCTGATAGGCCTGGGGTTCATGACCAAGATGTGGGCGGCGACATTCGTACTGCCCGCGCTGGTCCTGTATACGGTACTCAAAAACAGGGCAACCACGGAAACCCTCAAACGGGTAGGCGCACTACTGGGCTCCGCGATAGCCCTACCCGGACTATGGATCGGACAGGCCATGCTGCGGTCGGGGGTTCCGTACGTCACATCCAGCGGAAACGGGAACGTCCTAGGCTTGATATGGGGACACAACGGACCCGGAAGAGTGCTAGGATTCAACCTCGAGAACGAGGTGCTCGGCATGGAGGCCCTGGGACCCACATCCACGATAGGTAGCGTAGGAAAATTCCTGCAATTCGGCGGCCCCGTAGGAATACTGAGACTATTTAACACAAACTTCGGCGACCAAAACATGTGGTTCGCGGCACTGGCCGCAGTGGGGGCGGCAACCATACTGACTCAAAAAAGAACCCCGGTCACCCTAACGCTCGTCCTAGGCGGATGGGTGACCGCGGTCTACCTGGTACTATCATACGCGTCGTACGGAACCCACATATACTACTCATCGGCGATAGCCCCGGGGATAGCCGGCGTGGCCGGAATAACCGCAGCCCACATCATCACCCACGCCAAACGCCTACACCTGCTGGCCGCCACCGCCGTATGGGCGGCAACCAACCTGCTGTTTGTGACCCGGGTGGACAACTACCTGCTACCGATAGCCGGTACGGCAGGAGCGGTGCTGGCGGCAGGCGCGGTAGCGATCACGAAAACCTCCAAGAAAGCACACCTGTCCCTGCCGTTCGTCCTGCTCTCGGTGGCACCGGCATTCTGGGCCTACTCAGGGATAACCAACCCGCAAAGGAACGCGTTCCCGGACGCCAGGCCGCTGACCGTCGAAATGCGCCAAATCATAGACTCTCGAGGCACATTCCAAACCTCACCGCGAGGCGGAGGGTTCCCCGGAGAAAACTACGACCAGCGGGTAGGAGACTGGTTGAAGACCAACCAAGGGAACGCCACGTGGATGGCGGCCACCTACAGCGCCACCCAGAGCAGCGAATGGGTGGTGAACGGGTACACCCTACTGCCGCTAGGCGGGGTGTTCGGTGGAGACAGGATCGCCTCCCTGCAGGAAGTGAACGTCTACATCGAACAAGGGAAATTGCGCTATTTCCTGGTGCCGGACGACACGACGAGAATGGGCCCCGGCCTGCAGGTCACGGGTATACTGACCGCGGCCAAAGAACAGTGCCCGGCGGTCGACGGCATCCGCCTGGTAAACGAGCAGGTATACGACTGCCGCGAAATAGAATTGCGTTAAACCAGGCGGGCGAACGAAGGCCGAGATCAGTCGAACACCACGGTGCGACCCTGGAATATCAGCACCCGGTGCTCGACGTGGGCCCGGACCGCGGAAGCCAGAACATTGACCTCCACGTCGCGGCCGCGACGGGTCAGATCCGAGACGTCGTCACGGTGCGACACGCGCACCACGTCCTGGGCGATGATCGGACCGGCGTCCAGAACCTCGGAAACATAATGGGCGGTCGCCCCAACTATCTTCACCCCGCGATCGTGGGCCTGACGGTACGGACCGGCACCCACAAACGAGGGCAGAAACGAATGGTGGATGTTGATCATGCGACCGAACCACGGCTCAACCACCCTGGAGGACAGGACCCGCATGTACCGAGCGAGGATGACGAGGTCCAGATCCCCTCCGTTCAACAAGGCCAGCAGCCTGGTCTCCTGCTCGTCGCGCGCATTCACGCCCGACCCCACGGGAATATGCACAAACGGGTGACCGAACATCCCGCAAATATCGCGACCGTCCTCCGTGTCGGACGCGACGAAACGCACGTCCAGGTCCAGATCCTTGAGATACGCCCTACAGAGAAGGTCGCTCATGCAGTGAACGTGCCGGGAAACCAGGAGAGCGGTACGCGGACGGTTAGGTAGCGAACAAAACTTGTAGGTAAGACCCAGTTTAGAGGCAACCGACCGGAAACCATCCTCCAAAGCCGAGAACGGCACCCCATCGGGCCGCACGAACTTAACCCGCTGGAAAAACATGCCGTCGCGCGAATCGGTATGCTGCTGGGCGTCCACAATGTTGCCGCCCGAAGACGCCACCCAACCCGTCACCGCGGCCACTATACCGGGCCGATCAGGGCAGGAAAGCAGCAAAACCACGTAACTCATAGCCGCATGACGACCGGATCAGGGGCGCGCATGCCCTACGCTCCTCCTGACCACACCCGAACCTATTTTACGGTTATCGCAGCCACTTTCGAAACGGTCTTGCCCGCTTTGTTGGTGCTGGACAGCTTGACCTTGCACACCCCGGGCTTCAAGGCGGACAGTTGGGAAGCGGTCACGGTGCACACCTTCCGGGAAGACTTGACCACCTTACCGGTGACCGCGGCTTTGGCGGCCTTGGCCGGAAGCCACGACGAACCGAGATCCGCGAGAGACACCTTTTCGTCGACCGCCATACTGCTGAGTGCGGCAGCGGTGACCGTGAAACTTCGCGATACCTTGTCCTCCTTGAACTCCCCGTCGGAGGCGACGGAGGCGACAATGGTGCACTCACCCTCGGCCCGCAAAGTGACGACAGTCTTCGCGACCGAGCACACGGCAGGGGTTTCCGACTCGTACACCACTTCCCTGCCGGACTTGGACTTGGCCTCACCCTTCAAATCGAAACTACCGGAAGAAAGGGACTTGTTGGCGATCTTCTCCATGGTCAAAGCCGGGTCGGTTCCCTTGGTCCTGACGCTGATGGGAGCAGAGGTCCCCGATACGCCGCCGTTGGCTATTAGACGTATACGTACTACGTACAACTTGCCGGGGCTCAAGAAACGAGAAGCAGTGGTAGACTCCTCGGTGATGACCATGGTGCCGCCGGTATCCCCGTAAGAAGCCCAGGAGACGCCGTCGTCGGTGGAGTACTCTATATCGCTGACGACCACACCGCTTATTTTCGTGTAACTGATCGACAAAGATATGCTGTTGTTGGTCGCCGTCGCCGTTTGGATGGTGGGAACCTTCGGGGTGCCGGAAAGGGTCACGGTCTTCGCGTTGGACGGACCGGAAACCCCCGCCGCGGACACCGACCTAACCTTTACGACATAGGCCTGCCCGGGGGCCACGGGGGTACTGATACTGCTGGAAAGACTGGAGAATACGAAACTCCAGTTCTTGGGAATCCCCGTGGATGACGGCGAAATGGTCGTAGTAGTGGTAGTAGAGGAAGTAGAGGAGGACGGAACGGTCGTGGTGGGGGCCGGAGGAATAGTGGTGGTGGACGTCACGTCAGCCAGGGTCATGCCGGTAGCCCAGGACACCCCGTTGTCCGTGGAGTACTCCAGACGCGTAATGGGGGCACCATTGGTGTTGCCCGTAACACCGGTAACGGTCACCAGCCCGTTGTTACTGGAGACGCTCTGGATGATCGGCGGGGTGGACACGTTACCGGCACTGATCTCGTAGACATCCGACGCGGAACCCTTGCCGGCGGAAGTAACCACCCTAACGACTATGCTGTACAACGCTCCCACGGTGAGGGCCACGCCGGAGGATGTTACGGAAATCACGAAATTTCCCGTACTTTGACCGGAATCCCTCCAGTTGGTACCAGCGTTGGTGGAGTACTCCACGCTGTTGATGGCGACCCCGCTCGGAGGAGTCGGCAACACGGACTTCACTATGAACGACTTGTTCCTGACCGTCACCGTATCGATACTCGGAGGCGCCATGTAGAGAACCCCGGTAGTCGACGCGGACACCGAGGCGGAAGCACTACTGGTGCCGGCCCCGCTGACCGAACGCAGAGCCACGGTGTACGTGGCGTCCGCGCTCAAAGACCCGCCGGAACTCTTGGTCACGATGGTGAAACTATAAGCGGTACCCGGAACGTCGAGCTTGCCGGAAAGGGCCGCGGGGATGGGAAGGATGGCGGCCCAGGAGGTGCCACCGTCGGTGGAATACTCGAGCCTGGTTATGGCAGACCCGCCGGGGGATCCCAGGTTGGCGTTCACGGTCAAAGAATTAGACTTGGCGGACACAGACACTATCTCGGAAGGCTGGGGGGCGCCGGTAGTCGACGCGGACACCGAGGCGGAAGCCTCACTGTACCCGACAACGTTCATAGAACGCAGAGCCACAGTGTACGCGGT
>Ga0194118_10002913_pt1 | contig 20810 bp, 21 predicted proteins | sample TA2MahsurfametaG_2_FD_148662 | JGI IMG/M metagenome (GOLD analysis project Ga0194118, IMG submission 148662) | Freshwater microbial communities from Lake Tanganyika, Tanzania - TA2015013 Mahale N5 surface | ecosystem: Environmental > Aquatic > Freshwater > Lake | place: Tanzania: Lake...
GCAGGCGTTCCCTGCATCGCCCGCGTGCAATAGTTGTTCCTGCCTTCCCTGTCTCCTGCAGGGGGTATGCTCCACTGGCAAACGCCTCCCTCAGCGCCCATTTATCCAAGCTAACCTCTGGACGTCAGCCTTTTAGGATTTTGCAATGCCGGCGTCAAAGTCCCTGTTTTACTTGAGCGTATCGGAGATTGCGGCCGCAGTCGGACGGAACAGGTACCGTCCGCCGGAGCAGGTCCTTGCAGACCGCTACCGCAAGGAGTTCCCAGAGAAGAACACCCTCATGATGGAGATTCTGACGGGAAGCCCTCTCGTCCTTGCTCGAGAGGCAGTGAAAGGCGCGCTGGCTTCGCAGAGGTTCGCGCAAGCCAAGACGGAAGAGAACGCTCCTAAGCGCGCTCGCATCGCGGAGGAAGTAGTTTCGTCGGCTTTGGAGCAGTTGAGCTGTACGTTGGACTCTGCCAATCAGAAGGCGCTGCAGGAAAGCGAAGAGGCTTCGAAGCTTGTGGAGGAATTGCAGAAGAGCGTGGAAGATCGCGGCGCCGAGTGTGCAAAACGCAAGGCAGACGAAGTTGCGGTGCGCGAGGAATTGCGAGGACTGGAGGCGCGCGTCGAGGACGGCTCGAGCAAGTTGGCGTTTCTGGAGGCCAGCCTGGCGGCGGCCAGAGACTGCAGCCTGGAAGAAGAAGCGCACTCGTTGGAGTTCGACGTGGCAGAGAAGAAGCGACAGGCCCTCGAACTGAAGGAGCATATCGCGAGAACCAAGTTAGAACACGCAGATGCGGTGCAGCGCCTTCGAGAGGCGGAAGGAAGACTGGAGTTTGCGAAAGCCGAATTCGGGAAAGGCGTCGATCTCGAGCAAAGAGCCAAGCAGCGCGAGAGAGAGGTCGTGGCCCTGACCCGCGCGGCGCCGAGCTTCGTCAAGAGCGAAATCAAGAGCGCCGTGCAGACCCATGTCGGCATCACCCAGGAGTCCGCGGCGGTGGCCGCCGTGACAGGCTTCGAGCCCGCCGACGGGCCCCTGGTGTATGGGACTTACACCTGTGGAAAATACAGATTCCGATTCGGGGGAAAATGCGACGGGAGGAAGACGACCACCGGAGAGCTCTTGGAGGTGAAGACTCGGCAGAACCGCTTCATGGGTTTGCCCGTCTACGAGGAGATACAGGTGCTGGCGTATCTCTTCATCTACAATCAAGAGAGGTGCTTTTTCCGTGAGGTGCTGCAGGGTGAGACCAAAGAAGATCGACTTGTCACACGGGATGACGCCAGACTGAGATCTCTCATAGACGAAGGGCTGTTAGAGCTGATGCGCAAGTGGGAGCGGATGTGCAGCGACGAAACGTATTGTCTCGACGTGCTTCGCTCTCACCCTGCAAAGCAGTGACAGCGAATAAAGTGCCTCTGCTGGAACTACGTCAAAAAATCCTCGCTAGAGTAAAAAAACACATGCAGTCGCGCATACCAGTCGAAGATGCGCGACGACTCGTTTCGAACTTTTTGCGGCCTGCTGATAAGTGGTCTCTCGCCCAGAGTTCTCGAGCTAATGACAAGCCGTTGGAGTCGGCGTGCGGTCTCCTGCTTTGCGTCGAGCCCCCTGGGCGCGTAGGCGTATGTTTTTACACGTCGGTCAAAGAGGAAGCTGCTGCGTTTCCAAGCGGTCTGAACCAGACGCTTTTCGAGGAACCTAGCGGAAGTCGAACGCTTGGTGTGCGCTGTGGATCCTATGCGAAGCCCGTGAGCTGCAAACCAGAGATTGGTAAGGTTGCGAGAGCGATCACGCCCGTCAAGATGATCAAGAGCATGATCCGGCTGCTCGTCAGAGCTGCTCGTGAATACAACGTAGGTCTGAATTACAACGACAGGACAGTAGCGTGGGCATGTGGAGAGGTTCCCAGCAACGACGAATGGACTTCAGCTGGTTCTGCAGCCAAGTACCCCATAGCCCCGGCTCTCAAGGCAAAGGGCGTTACAGGGTTAATCCTGGAAGATGTGGAGGCCGGCCGGGAAACCTTCACATTTACAGTGTTCACGACTACAGACTGGCTGACGTTGAGATGGGATAAGAATACACGAACGCAGCGGAGGTTATGGATACCTTCAAGAAATTCTCCAACAACCTTCTGCGCGCGAATTCCGATATCTGGACATGAAGCTCGTTGTTCCGTAGACGACTTCGCTGAAATTCTACAAAGTATCATAGATCTGGATGCACCGTTGCGAGGAGCAATCATGCAATCAGGAGAGGAAGAGTACGCTCATGGCTCCGAACAAGAACGCTCCGTCAGACGTCGGCTCGAGCATGGCGCCTACGTACACGCGCCCCCTCCTGTCTATAACAGAGACGTCGGCGAGTCACATTCCGCCATGGAAGCCAATTTCTATCCAGCGACGTTCTCATTTTCGGTCGCCCCTAACTATGACGTGAAGATGGTAGGCTCTTGTGCGTCTCAGAAACGAAAGCTAAAATAGAGACAACCCAGCGATTTGAAGTCAATCAGGGGAGTGTATGATGCTCCCTTCCGATAAGGTATTTTAAGAGTACAAGAAGAAGATCGAGTCGTCACGCGGGACGCCTGGCGCCTGGCTGAGATCTCTCATAGATGAAGGGCTGTTAGAGCTGATGCGCAAATGGGAGCGGATGTGCAGCGACGAAACGTCTCGACGTGCTTTGCTCTCATCCTGCAAAGCAGTGACAGCGAATAAAGTGTCTCTGCTGGAACGATGCCAGAAAAATCTTTTCTAGAGTGAAAAAAACACATGCAATCGCGCATACCAAACGAGGATGCTCGACGACTCGTTTCGAATTTTTTGCGTCCGGTTGATAAGTGGTCTCTCGCCCAGACTTCGCGAGGTAACAACAAGCCGTTGGAGTCGGCGTGCGGTCTCCTGCTTTGCGTCGAGCCCCCTGGGCGCGTAGGAGTATGTTTTTACACATCGGTCAAAGACGAAGCCGTTGAGTTCCCACGTCTGCACCAGACGCTTTTCGAGGAACCTAGCGGAAGTCGAACGCTTGGTGTGCGCTGTGGATCGTATATGAAGCCAGTGAGTTGCAAACCGGAGCTTGGGAAGGTTTCGCGAGCGATCACACCCGTGAAGATGATCAAGAGCATGATCCGACTGCTCGTCAGAGCTGCTCGTGAATACGACGAAGGGCTGAATTACGACGATTGGAAGATAGCGTGGGCATGTGGAGAGATTCCTAACGACGAAGGATGGACTTCAACTAGTTCTGCAGCCAAGTACCCCATAGCGCCATCCCTTAAGGCAAAGGGTGTTACAGGGTTGTTCCTGGAAGACTGGGAGGCCGGTCGGGAGACCTTCACATTTACAGTTTTCATGAATACAGGCAGGCTGTGGTTGATATGGAACAATGATAATCTTCGGTCAACAACCATGTGCAAGCGAATTGGTACATCTGGAAGTGTAGTTCGTTGTTCGGTAGACGACTTCGCTGAAATTCTACAAGATGTCATAGATCTGGATGCACCGTTGCGAGGAGCAATCATACAGTCAGGACCTGAAAAGTACGCTCATGTCTCTGAACAGGAACGCGCCGTCAGACGTCGACTCGAGCACGGATCGCACGCGCACACGTTTCCGGAGGTCACTAAGAGCGGGGTAGTATACGCGTGGGAATCCAACTTATATCCAGCGACATTCTCATTTTCGATCGCCCCTGACTATGACGTGAAGATGGTAGGCTCTTGTGCATCTCAGAAACGAAAGCTCAAATAGACCATTTCAACTCTCCGCCGTCGCTGGAGAATCGCAACTCAGTTTTTCCCAAATCTTGAAAGCTTTCAGACCTTGTCTTGTGTAGAACGCGCATTGCCCAGACCTTGGTGAAGGTGTGTTTAGCGCTTTCGGTGGGGCAAACTCCTGCTCAACAGGCTTCGGTCACGCTCCAGCACCTCAAGCTCGACTTCGTTTCCGCCTGACTGGTCATCACGATGCAAGGGGGATCGAGCAGGTAATAATCGTAGAACCGTCAAGAACTTGCTTCTCCCCAACATCAAAATGTCTCAGAGCGCTTTGATTCGGCTTGTGAGAAGCTGTCTGCTCAAATAAAAAACATGACGAGTGCGATAGAAATGTGGCAGGTAGAGCCCTTGCATACACAGTTACTGTCGCGCTCCAGCTGGACCCCGTCTATGATCGGAGATAGAGTGACTGATGCTTACGTCTGCGTCAGGGGACCTCCGCTGAAAGCGGTGCGAAGCCAACTAGACGACACAGGCCCTTGGGTACAAGCCCAGGAACTTTCTTCTCCTATCTACGCATCCTGCTGCAATATCCTAGGGGGCGACTCTTGCAACGGCTACATGCTGGGTGATGAGCCTGATGGGTCTTGTGCGCCACTGCGCGGGAGAGTAGTGCATACGGAATCGATCGGAAGATGTTTTAGATTGGATCCAGACGAAGTTAAGAAAATAGATCTGAAAGCAACGCCTCGTCCGATCTTTCAGTTAGAATTCGACGGCGTCACTCCTCAACAACTTGCCGAGGTATGGGCTAAGTACGAATATATTCCCAGGTAGAACAGACGTTTATGGTATCTGTCTATTTAAACGAGTCCGTCTTTTCGTGCTTGTGGAAACTCGAGGAGACTGCACGTGGCTCGGAAAACGAAGAGTAGGAATGAGGGCAATGTGGCTTGACATTCTCCGCGAGGCCGGCCAGCTTGATTGAGGAGGGCGCTCGACGTTCTGACGATATCCTCGTGGAGATTGCTAGCTTCTTCAATGGAGTGTATAACGAGTCGCCGACCGCCACGGAAGTCAATTTCATCCAGCGACGCTCTCATTTTCGATCGCCCCTGACCGTGCGTGAAGACGGTAGGCTCTTGTGCGTCTCAAAAAACGAAAGCTCGAATATAGGACGACTTTAGACAACCTCATCGATTCCAGACAAGCGTGTGGTCTACCTTGAGGTTAATCCGGATTGCAAGTCACGCTCGAGTTCCTCCAGCGCGTCGAGGAGAGTTTGGTTGAGATTTTTAACCGCTTTTCTACAGCGCTCCGCCGACGCTGGAGACTCACAACACAGCCTTCCCAAATCTTTCAGGCTTTGAGACTTTGTTTTGTTTAGCACGCGCATTGCCCAGCCCTTGAGAGAAGAAGTGTCCTGAGCATCTACGGACACAAAACGTTCTATCACTGATTCGATTTCTTGTTCGAGTTACTGCAACTTAGAGCACCGGAGGTTGGAGTTCCTGTGAAAACTCAGGACTGTGTCCTGCATAGCCTGCATGACGTTCCACATATACGTTATTATTTCCACTTCTTCGTCTGATAGTTTCGAGTCTGAGGTATTGCGACGTGCCGAACTTTTTGGGATATTTGTTCGGTCTGTGTGCATATCTCTTTTACAGAGGGTGCGCAGAAGTTTTGACGACTTGTTGCGACTTGCGGACGTCCCGATCGACACCTGGTCGACTGCGCGGCTCGCAAAACGCATCGCAGCTTCACTGAGAGTCGAGCAAGAGACTTGCACGACTTTGAGACTTGAAAACGCATGGCTGTCGTAAATTCTTTCCCGGAGAGCGTCCACGAAGAAATCGAGAAATGGACAGTGCGTTACAGTATCCTGGTTCTGTACACTGTTTTAAGGTAAAAAAAGCCAGAACTATCGGCGATCCTGCGTAACTTGCGCTTTCCTTCACGTCATGAAGCTGGAGACCGCCGAAAGCTTAGACTTGCTGAATTTCGGGTATCAGCGCTGCCTGGAAAATTCTGCTCGTGGCAGTGAACTCTCAGCAACTTCGGTGATTGTGACGATGTATCTCTTGGCGGTATTGCTGGCTCTCTTTGCCCACCTGTACTTTGCAGCTCGAAAGTCGATGCAGGAGCGGCCGTGTCATGCACGTGAAGCGTTCCAGTCAGCGGTGTGGAACTTCGCAGGCGACAGGGCTATGGTCGATCGACCTCTGGACACGCGCACTGTTTCCCGACCATCGAACTTCGAAGGTCCGACGGAAACGTCTGAGAGACATCGCGATACACACGCCATCCCGCAGCCAGTCCTGTCGCAGCAGACCCTTCGAGAACGGACTAAGACCCCGGCGAGCTCAAGGCACTCGAGCGAGGGGCGGAGTTCCGTGGCCTCGAGCAGGAAAACGAAGTAGTTGCGTGGGACTACGTCCTTTGCGCGACGCACCTTCATCGAAGGACCCTGACGTAACTCGGTCGGCGCGTCAGAGCACACCCCATTCGAATCGCTGGGTCCGACCTCAGGAAGGTCTTCGTGCGGAATGCCATGTCCAAGCGTGGACTGACGTTCGAGCTGGGCTTCGTGGAAGGGAAGACTCAGGACGTGCATGTCGTGAATGCTCTCGAGGCACATCGGGGCATGTGAATCGCGAGAGCCTTTGCAGTTTCTTCCCATCTCGAAGAGTGGGTGTCGGCGACGCATGAGGAGTTAGTTGACCTTGCTCGGCGCGAGTCGGTGCCCGGTGAAGTGCAGCAGTGCCGACGCTGCCAAGTTCCCAGTCTCCAGACGCGCCACATCTGGAAGCACCAGAAAGGTCTTATCCACCGAGTAGGTTGCGATGCCTGCGAGTCTGTCGCAGTTTTTCTTCGCTCGCTGGCACCAAAAGTCTCAAACTAGTCTTATTAGCGTCACTAGTCGCCATGTCTCGCGCAGAGAGATCACGTAGCCCACATGGTGAACTTGCACTGCCAGCCTCTAGTTCTCGTCCCTCGTTGCGGTCCTTCGACCTCGACAAGATGGAGCTGACGCTGAGTGGGCGGGTCGTGAAGGTCTACCGCTTCGCAGACGACCCAGAGATGCCGTGGTTCCAGGCTAAACCTGTCGTGACCTTCCTCGGGTACAAGAACAATTCACAGACTTTGAAGGATTATGTCTATCCCGAGGACCAAATGTCTCTAAAGGGGTTACTGGAGGCCAAAGGACTGCCTCTGGGGGTTGGTATCTCCCAGATATCAACCCTTGGGTACCACGAGCTCAAGGCAATTCACATCAACGAGCCGGCGCTGTATTCGCTGATCTTTGGGTCTAGGAAGGAAGAGGCCAAAGAGTTCAAGCGCTGGGTCTGCGCGGCAGTGCTCCCGTGCATCCGCCGCAAAGGCTTCTTCGGAAATATCGCTGCGACCCTGCAGGCCCGCGACAAAGAGCTCGCTGTGGCCTTGAAGGCTCGCGACGAAGAGCTTGCAGTGGCTCTGAAGTCCCGCGACGATGCTCGCCTCGCTCAGCTGGAGGCGGTACTAGATGCCTCACTTGGCCGCCGCGACGAGAGGATGCTCAATCGCCTGGCGCAGCAGTGCGAGCAGCTCTCCGTGAGCGTCGTCTTTGCGATGCAACGGGGCGTGACTGCGGCGCTGCAGCCGCTGCTGCTGAGCCTAGAGCCGCTGAAGGGTCTCACGAGCAGCGTCTCCATGAGCGTGCGCGGGGCGGTGAAGGACGTCATCGACGCGGCCGTGACGAGTGCGGACAGCAAGCTCGTCAAGGCCTTCCGCGCGGCAACTAAAGCCCCGGCGAAGCGCAGCAGTGCCGACGCCGCCAAGTTCCCAGTCTCCCAGCGCGCCACGCCGAAGCAGAAGGTCGAGGCGCTGAGCCTGGCCAAGGTGGCGTGCGAGGAGTTCCCTGGGCGCGACCTGCATTACAACACCTGGAAGTCCGTGAAGTCGGAGTTCGGCAAGCGGGCCAAGGCCGAGCGACTGCGCCGACACGGGCTCGATGTCGCCAGTCCCGACTTCGAGTCGCAGCCGCTGTTGTGGTGCACCGGCCTCGTGGACGGCTGCAAGGAACGCTACCTCTACTTGGAGAGGCATCGAGCCATGTTGCGAGCGGTCTGGCACCGCAAGCCGCCTTTTGGCCAGAGCCTTCACGACTGGGCTGTCGAGCTACAGGCCGGGGCCAAGGCCGAGACAGGCTACGTCGAGGTCGAGTGGCCAGAGGATGCAGCTGAGCTGGAGGTCTTCGGATGACAAGCCGTCTCAAAAAGACAGACTCGCTAAGAACACTCTGATGACTGTAGCAGCGCACATGGCTCATGGGCCAGGAGCGACCCGACGCCGCGCTCGGGCGGCTTCTGTCCCAAAGCGAAGTTAAAACGAAGAGAACCCTAAGCTCTGGAGTAGAGTCTATAGGGTAGAGCACATGTAATAGGCACGACACTTTGATCCGCATGGCAAGCGATCGCTCCAGAGGTGAGATTATTCACGCATCCTAATGCGCGTGGTATTTCATAGCCTTTCGTGACTATACAGGTGGTTCATTACCGTGGACTTTGCAAAGTACAGACACTCTGTAAGGTCGATAGATTCACTCCTCGCCATGGCGCCCAAGCAGTCTCGCCACGATGGCGGCGCGGACTTATGGTTGCGACAGCAGCTGGCGGAGATCAAGCAGGTGCCCCTGGAACAGGTGGGGCGCATCCGCATGACGCCGGAGAAGCTGCCTTCTCTCGTGGACGTCGGCGTGATATTGACCGGAAAGGCACCGCGTCACGTTGCAGATGACTTAGCTGCTATTATGCGGAAGCACCCTGATTTGTCCGAGAAAGTCGGACAAATAAAATTCGGAGGGCGTGGTAATCACAATACGCCAGTGCCGAAAGACCTCGCAGGCCTCATCGAGATCATCTTCCTCCTGCCTGGCCGCGCAGCCGCGCAGGTGCGCCGGGCGGCGGCGCAGGTCTTCGTGCGCTATCTGGGCGGCGACCTCTCCTTGATCGGCGAGGTGGAGCACCTCAACCACGTCCAGTCCTTCCTCCGCGAGAACGCTCCGGATCATCCGCTGCGCCACTTCGGCGAAGCCGTGGAGGGCCACGGCGCGTCTCCTGAGGAGGACAGTGCTGCAAGGGAGCTGAAGCTGCAGCACCAGAAGCGCATGCTGGAGCTGGAGTTCGAAGAGAAGCAGTGTGAGCTGCAGGCGAAGAAGGTGCGCATAGCTGCCGAGGAGGAGAAGTTGAAGGCCGAGAACGCCGCGGCTCTGGAGAAGTTGAAGGCCGAGAACGCCGCGGCTCTGGAGAAGTTGAAGGCCGAGAACGCAGCGGCTCTGGAGAAGCTGAAGGCCGAGAACGCCGCGGCTGCGGAGAAACGCAAGGCCGAGGTGCAGCGGCAACAGGACGAGACGCACGAAGAATTTCGACGACAGCGCGCGTCCACGATCATGGCCAACTTGGAGGCTCTCCGCATGTTGCGCCCCGACGCGCCGCTCTCCCCTCGCTCCCAGAGGGTGGTCGAAGACGAGCTCCGCACGGGGCTCATGGGCCAGGAGCGACCAGACGCAGCGCTCGGGCGGCCGGTCTACTGCTCGCGATATTTGCAGGAGAAGCTATTTCTGAAGGAGTGGGCGGCGAGAGAGCGCGCCAAGGTCTTTGGGAATGACGTGAAGACCGCCGTGCGACGCCGCTTTCCAGACTACAACCTGGAGGCGCGAACGAACCGCAGCGTCGATGGCCATGAGCGCGAAGCGCACCTTTACTTCGAGGCGCATCTGCCCGCTTTCGACGAGGCTCTTCCTCTTTACGTCGCTAGGGCCGTCCCGGTCCGAGACGAAGAGTTGACGGTCGAGGGGCTCCGAAGGAAGCGCGCCCGCCAAGAACAGGGGCTGAGGAGTTTTGTGCAGCGGCTGTAGAGGCACTCACAAGCCTCGAGACGGGGCGAGGAATGAGGGCAACGAAATGTTCACCTTTGTGGTCGGGACCTGTCGTTTGATTGAGGAGGAAGCTCGACTTGTGACGACACTCTGGACAGTACCGAATATCGTCGAGTTGGCTCGCAACGAGCGTCATATCGCGCAGACAATCGGGATGACGCTCTTCTATGTTGCGTCGCATCTCTTCTGGCAAGGACAGAGTAAGGAACCACCTTTTAGGACCGTATTCTTTGAAAACGTAAATACATCGATTCAGCTTTTCAGCAGCTAGCTGGATCTCGTGATGCTGTGCCCACTCAAAGTCTGTATTGAGCCGGCTTCGCAAGCCTGGCTCATCATCTTCATCATCGATATGTGCCCGTGCCACTCCGCTGTTTGGATGATCGTCTAACCATTGTAAAAGTTCTCGCTTGAAGTCGGAGACTTTCGCATTGTCCCAGTCTTCATTGAGAGTTTTGGCGAGAGCGTAGTAAAAACAATTTCCATCACCCCGAACGTGTTTGACAGTAAATCCAGGCGGCGCAACATGAGCAGCCGTCGGAACGCTGAGCTCTCGAACGTCCGAGGGAACTCTGGAATGTCGAGTCGCCAGCACGCCGAGCCCTACGGACAGCAGGCCAGCGAGGACCAGGTGCTTCTTTGGCAGATTGTAGACACTGTGCATGCTAGTCTGCTTTATTTTCCCGTGCGTCTCGTCGCGTCGTTGCGCTGAAGTCTCGGCAGACCCCTTTGCTCGACTGCAAGTCCCCATGCGAAGTGGGCGAATCCCACTTTGATCCTCAGTCCTCGAACAAAGTTAAAACGAAGAGAGCCCTAAGCTCTGAGGTAGAGCGATGCAAGAGGCATGACTTGGCTCTGCGGTTCCCACTTCGGTCCCCAAGCGAATAGGGCGGATCCCGCTTCGGTGGGATTCTCCCACTAAGCTCCGAGGCAGGAAGTAACTTCGCCTCTCGAGCGAATAGGGTCTTCAAGCTTCCGAGGCAATGTAGTGGGCGACACTGGAAGATCCCGATTGATTCACTGATTTCTTTCGCTTCATGCCCGCCGCTTCCTGATCACTCTGTTACCTTGCGGCGCTTGCTGGCCCCAGCCATCTTTCTCTGCTCTTTTACCTTGTCCGACGCCTTCTGGAAGGCGTTGGCGGTGGACTTCACGAAAGCCTCAGCGCTGTCGTGTCTCGTCGGACGCCTCTGCGATTGTCCTTAAGACGCTTGATTTTCCGCAGCGCGTTGAGGATCTCGAGAAGTCCATTTTCCAGTATATTCGATTTGTAGAATAGACGCATGGACCGCTACGAGGCACTTGTGGCAGAGAACAAGGGTTTAAAGGCTGAATTAGCTTGCCTTCAGCAACAGAACAAGATCCTCGAAAGATGCCTGGCTGCAGCAAATGACAAGATCGCGTCAATCCAGCAGGTCTATGACAAAAGAGAAGCGGCTGAGGAAGCCCAGATCAGATAACAAGGCGCTACCCCCCGCAGTGGCGACAATCGTTCAAGAGTACCAGGGAAATCCTTGAACGTAGGGGAATGCCCAAACGCTCAGACACTGCTTCTGCAGCACTTGAGCTGGTTGGTCGTTGGGATCGCGACGCTCACCTGGAGCATCAGAAGAAGATGCTGCGGTGGTGTTATCGTCAAGTGGATCACTTCAGATGGGGGCGGAATGTGCTCATGAAAGATGTGGTGATGGCTATGATTGAGGATGGCTACAACAGGCTACCTATGTATACCTGGGAGGGGTTGGAATTGCATGATGTCCTGCGGCGGCTGACTAGACAGCTTCACAATGTTGCCCCTGTAAGTCCTTGTGACGGTCATCACGAATGGTTTAAGTTTCCTCTCCGGCTATTTATGGAGTGCGCGTGTTCTAGAGATGGACAGATAAGCGATCGCAGTGCTGAGAGTGAGGTCGACCTGTAGTCGTAGATGCACATAGCCAGTACAGTTGAACAAAAAGGCCTCGCACCGTTCATTCATGCACCGGCTCGCAGCTTTCTAAAAAAAACGAAGACACCTAACCTCGCCAATCGCTGCAGCGACAGAAGAGCCAAAGGCGCGCGCAGAGCGCAGCAGCCTTGGACTGCACCCGCCATGTCGGCTCTTTCCGACACCCTGCTCTACCTGCCCCAGGTGCTCTTGTTGATCCCATGAAGGTCATGTACGTGCTCCTGAAGAACCCTGCCCCGACCTTAGCTGCAGCAGTTCGACCTGGTTGTCGACCACAGACCTGGCGAGGCACGTCGCAGCCTCTTTGAAGGTTCAGTAAGACAAACTCTCGCAATATCGCATGCACTCACAGATTGTGAGTGACTTGTTGAATAAAAGCGATGATAGATTCACATACGCGTCTTCGGTGAGACCGTAAAAGCAGATGTCTCGGTGTAGAAACTGATGAATGAACAGGACACATGCACCATTTCCTCATCTCTGTCCGAGTTGTGGTTCAAAGTCTAGATTTGTATATTCTCCGCCATGCCTCCCAAACGGGGTCTTCCGGTTGGAACCTCTGTGGTCACGCTTGAGGAACTGACGGCCGGCGCTCGTAAGACAGCTGATGGCAAGGTTTCGGCCACGGATGCGATTATGGTGGTGAAGAAGTGCAACAGACGGGTGGCTGCAATTACATTGAAAAGGCTTCAGGATGAACAACGCATTCCGAAGCTTGAGATGGTAGTCTTTGGCAGAACGTCTTTGGTGCCAAACCCTGCATGTGGAGGTAATCGGCTCCCAGAGGCAGCAGCAGACGCCCGTCAGATTGTACAGATCCTCTGGGCGCTCCCAGGAGACACCGAATTCCGTCGCAACTCTGCTGACGTGGTGGTGCGCTACCTCGGGGGTGATCCGCGAATGGTGAACGAGATCTTGGCGAACCGTGCCGCCCAGGAGACGCTTGCTCGGGAGGACCCTGCTCATCCGGTGCGCATCTTCGGGGAGGCTGTGGAAGCGGAGGGCTCGGCGTGTGGAAACGACGTTTCAGTTTCCCTGAAACGCACCAGAGAGGATGCTGCAACAGATGGTGCCCACTCAGCATGCGTCGTGCGACCGTCGTCAAAGAGAATGCTCGAGCTGCCTGAAGCGTGTCTGGAGTGGAAAAGAGACTTAAAGGTGGATGTGAAAGATCTACCAGGAGTGAAGGCTCTGTTCGAGGTTATGCTGCGCGTGGAACTCGAGAAGCAAGCACTACCGGCGAGCTCGCCCGTGAAAGCCTGGGCCAGAGCACCTCCTCTGCGTTTCAAAGCTTTAGCTCAGGATGCAGTATCTTCGTATCAAGCTCATCTTACCAGAAGCTCTGAGGCTACGAGAGATACACCTCAAGCTACCTCCTCTTCGGATACAGTACAAGGACGTCAGGCCGAAAGCTGCGATGAAGATGACGATGTACTGAAAGTCTCAGAAGTTATGCATGCGGCTGGAGTCTGGCCAGGGGTGTGGATGAGCTACAGGAGCGATCTAGCCAATCAAATGCTTGTCCTGAAATGCGCAGCAACGCAGGGCAACTTTTCGGAAAGACGGCAGGAGGTTGTCCGTGGACACACGCAGGTCCTTGTGCATAAATACAAGAAGAGCTGCGATTGGCCCCTGGCTTGGACGGCAGTGCAGAAGACACGAGATCTCTATGAGAAGAGGATTCGCGAGTGCCTCGACGACATGCTGCGACTTGCAGGAGAAGGCCCTGTTGGAGGCTTGTTGACCTCAGACCTGGCGAGGCGCGTCGCAGCCTCTTTGAGGGTTCAGTAAGACAAACTCTCGCAACATCGGATGCAATCACAGAATGCGAGCGACTTGATGGATAAAATCGATGATAGATTCCCCACACACACACACACACACACGTCTTCGGTGATGTCTCGGCATAGAGGCAGGTGTTCGAACGGCAGTTTCGATCATGGTGGCGAAGCGGTGCCCATGCACGCAAAGTCGCTTCGTACACATTTAGGTTTTGTCAAGTCGGAGGGGTGAACTGGACACTGCAATTCGACCAGGCACATCGAAGAGGTCTCGGCGTAGAGACTGATGAATGAACAGGAGATGCACGGGTTCCTTTATCTGAAGCTCACACTTTAGGTCTCTTTCTTGCCCTGTCAACATGCCGCCAAAGAGAACTTGCCAGGCCGATGCATCGGTGGTCACGATTGAAGAGTTGACAGCTGGCGCTCGCAAGACCACAGATGGCAAGGTCTCAGCAACCGACGTGATCATGGTGGTGAAGAAGTGCACGCGCAACAACGCGTCCAGAATTCTGAGGAACTTGCAAGAAGAAGAGCGCATTCCCGTGCTGGACGTGGCAATTTTTGGCGAAGCAAGTCTTGCTTCGCCAAACTCAGGTCGTGGAGGCAACCGGCTCCCAGAGGCAGCAGCAGACATCCGTCAGATGGTGCAGATCCTGTGGGCGCTCCCAGGCGACACCGAATTCCGTCGCAACTCTGCTGACGTGGTGGTGCGCTACCTCGGGGGTGATCCGCGTATGGTGAACGAGATCTTGGCCAACCGTGCTGCCCAGGAGACGCTTGCTCGGGAGGACCCTTCTCATCCGGCGCGCATCTTCGGGGAGGCTGTAGAGGCAGAGAGCTCAGCCGCTGGAGATCACGCCCCTGCTTCCTTGAAGCGCAGGAGGGAGGATGCCGAGATTGCAAAGATCGAGGCAGATCAGGCGGCCTTCTTGGAGGAGTGTGCAGCTCGTCAGGCCGAAGCTCGCGCCCGCCAGGAGGAGGCTGTCGCCCGCCAGAAGGAGGCCGTGGTCCGCCAAGAAGAAGCCAAGGCCAAGAAGTTGACGGCTCAGGGGGCCGTCGAGGCCGCAGAGCACGCGCTGACTCAGCAGCGGCATCAGAGGCAGCTGGCCGACGCCGAGTTCCAGCGGCAGGCGCAGCTGCAGGAGGCCTGGCAGATGACAGAGCTGCGGTCCCAAGTGGCAGCCGGAGAGATTTCGGAGGATGCAGCGAGGGGCCTTCTTCCCACGAGACGCCGGGTCGCGCTGGAGCGCTTCGTCGGGACGCAGCTCCGAGGGGACCTCTCCAGCTATCGCGCGCGTCTACAGGCTATGCGCAAGACGGAGACGGGCCTCGCGTCCGAACTTGGTCGTCGAGCAAAGGCCTCCCTCCAGACGCGCACGCGTTTCCTGTCTAAGCCACACGGGGACACCGTGGACGGAACTGTGACATGGTACGAAGAGGATCAAGCCGAGCTCTTCGAGTTGACACGCGAGATTCTGGACGCCTGGACCGCGCTGCCACCTGGACAGACGACTTTGAGCGTTTCCATCGCTCGCTAATAACTGTGCAGTGGAAGTGCCCTCCCGACCTCTTAGTCAACATCGTAGGGAGAAAAACGAAGAAGACGATGAATTTCGAAGCAGATCTGACAGGGATCGATGTGACCAGGCTTCCATGTGTATGAAGCAGAGGCATCGTGCCTGCGAAGCTTAGCATTCTCTGCAATTACGTGTTTTCTGCATATTGAGATAGATGTCTCTTGATCGCTGGTGCTCAAAAACGTTCCGTTGTTTTCATCGGGACAACACTGTTCTTTTAGATCGCACGAGACTCAGTCTCAAATCGCCGCCACCCAACATGGACAGCTGGCTGAACGTCCGAAACCAGCAGGCGCTCAGCCACTTCAGCGAAGAGCAGAAGCTCGATGCCGTCTTCCGCATGATCGCGGAGAGCTCTCGAAATCCGCAGCCGGTGTGCCATGCGAGTCTCGAGGCGCTGATCCGGGGGGTTCGGAGACTACAGCCGGAGGACCTACGAGTCTCTGGGGGCTTTGACGCCCGCGTCGCCTTGCAGCTCATTGTCGGAAACGGAGAGGATGGCGACGTACTGCTGAGTCGTCTGGAGCGGCACTGCTCGCGCCTTTCCATGGCGATAATGAGCTTGGAGCCGTTTCTCCCGCGTCTCGCGGATGGTGTCTTGGGGGTGTGCGAGCTTCCGAAACTGTGCCTGGCGTGCTTGGAGGCGCAGAATATCGCCCTCGTTCCCTTGGACTGGGAGGACGTGAAACCCGCGAGCGAGCTGCGTTCTCTGCTGGAGAATTTGGGGAAGGCCTTGGGTGTTGACATGCACCAACCCTTTAAGGACCTGCGGGTGGCCTCCCATGTGTTCATGAAGATGGGCATCGATATCTCCTTGCGCATCACCATGGGATGCCAGCGCATCCCCGCCGACCTCCGGCGCCGGCGATCCTTCCTCGGAAAGCGCATGTCGGGAGGCGTCGCGCTGGCTCAGCGCGGACTCCAGCGAGCGTTTATCCTCGAGCCGCACATTCGAAGCCTCGACGGTCCCGCTGCGCGGCCGTCGGACAGTGCCCGCGCGGAGCCGGTACCGCCTAGACCGGCCCCCACGGCGGATGAAGAAGCGAATGCGGCAGCGGCGACCGCCGCAGTGGCGCTCGCCAACGAGCAGGCGCGAGAAGCTCGACGCCAGCGCCGAGCAGGCGTGGTGCCCCTCGAAGGAGCGGATGCCGCGCGCCAGGGGGGCCGGCCTCTCGGGGTCGGGCGTCAAGCTCCGCCCCAGCAGCAGGCAGAGCCGAGCCGGGCGCAGCGCAGGGCCCTCGGCCGCGCGCAGGCGCGCCTTGAGGCCTCCCGCCTCGCCGACGCCCGGAAGAAGGCGGAGGCGGATGCCGCGTTCCTTCGGGCCACGGAGGTCGCTTCCTTTTCCAAGATCTCCGCGCGTCCGGTGGAGGAAGGTCCGAGCGTGGAAGAGGTGGAGCGCCGCCTCGGAGGCTTCTTGGAGAGGAGCCACAAGGCCGAGAAGCATCGCAAGAAGCGCGAGGCCAAGAAGCTAGGCCTTGTGCACAGCTCCGTGGTGCACCAGCTTTTCGTCCAACGTGACGATGGAAGGAATGGTTTACTCTGAGTGCAAATGAAGCTGTCTGTATTATTCCTTCATTCATACTTCAACAAAACCGTTGGGTCCAAGCACTGAAGCGTCTTGCATCGATGAAAAAAACAATCCCAGGCTGCTCCGAAAACCCTGAGGCCAGAATCCTGAAAGACGACCGCCAGGAGTCTCACGGTGAACACGCAATGATGCACTTTCCGCGTTCCATCACTTCCTTCTAAGTTATACAGTATGTACGCCTCGTGCATGTTTGTGTCAGGCATTCTTAGTCGTTTGATGACTGTAGCAACGCACATGACCTAATTCCATGCTCGTGCGCGCGCTAGAAGTCCTTAAGCCATAACAAGGCTTAGCGTCGACAATGGACTGCTTATTATGAGCGCTGTTTAAGAGTTCGAGTTGTGCTTGTCGAGAAAACAGTAACTTTTGTTTTAGTGCCATGGCGACAGAAGATGTCATTCTCAAAGTTCCTGTGAACCGATCAACATGTGCAGCTTGGCTGAAAAGGCAAGACCCTCCGATTGTGGCGGATGCTTTGAGCCTTTGTGAAGTTGCATTCTCTGCTGTCCGCAGGGATGTATCTGAGGGTGAAATTGCTCGAATCGAGCATCTCCACGCGTGTCAAATAAAAGAGACACGCGAGAAGCTTGAGCGTGAGAAATCAGCTTTGGCGCAAGAAAATCTCCAAATCAAGAATGATGCAAAATCTCAAGCCCAGGAGAGTGAGCGACGATACCGTGAGGAACGGGAGAATGCTCTTGAGCAGTTGCGTGAGCAACACAGAAAAGCTTCCACTGTACAGGAGGAGATCTTTTCAGAGCTAGAGGCTAAACTCAAAGCTGCCCGCACCTCGAAACAGGAAGCCATCGAAGAAGCGCTCGAAAAGCAACGTCGTCAGTTAAATGAAGATGCTTCCCAGCGTGAACATAAACTCAATCAGACGGTGGAGTCTCTTCGCAAGGAGCTTGAGGATATAAAGGACAGCAGTGCAAAGTCGCTATTGGAGGAGATGAAACGTCGAGAAAGTTTTCAACAGGCCAAGGATGATCTGCACGCCAAACATCACGAGAGCATTGTAAAAATCCTCCAGGAAGGTATTAAAAAGCGAGATGCAGATATTGCAAATGCTGAAGAGCGAATTGCTGCACTCATCGGTGAAGACCGTCAGCGTCTGGAACAACTAGTGAAACAACAGAGCGATGCTATGACCCGCTTCAGTGGAGTGGCCTCGAGAGGTCATCTGGGTGAGCGCATTGTGGCTCACATATTTGCCCGGTTACAGCTAGGGGAGTATATTGATGAAAGTGGCGTACCTGGGGATGGCTATGCTGATGGACTTTGGGTGTACCAACCGTCGGCATGCGTCCCACGCTTGAGCGCAATCGTCGAGGTGAAGAACGCCCAAATGCTCCATTCCCAGAAAGACATTGGAAAGTTCCAACGAGATCTCCTGGCTGGCGTTGAGAGTACACGCGTGAATGCTGGACTTTTCCTGAGCTTGGGTTGTCGCTACGCAGGTAAGCCACCACTTCAGCTGGTGATCGAGCATGGAATTCCCGTCTGCTATGCCTCACGAGAAGAAGATGATGCACTGCCAGTGAGCTGCATGATTGAGCTGGCCGTACGTTCACTGGCAGAGGCATGGCCTCTAATCTGCCGACAGCGAGGAGAAGGCGTGCAGCTAACAGTCGCTGCTGCATCAGAGCAGTTTGAGAAGCTTATGCAAGACTGTCAAAATTTCTCGAAGCACATCGCAAAGATCACCAAGGCGGCGAAGACTCAGCTAGTAGAGGCCCAACAATTGGTGAAAATTCGCGATCGAATGGTACAAGGAATCGATGCTGTGAGAATCAACCATCCTTCGCTTGTTCCAGAAGCGTTGGATAAAAATGAGGATGAACAATGTACTGCAGACGAAATGACCACCCCCTCAACGTCATCGTCAGGAGATCGATGTGTAAGTGTTGAAGGGCAGCTCTGCTTGTCAGCTTTTCGTGAGGGCAGATCCGGCAGAACCTATCCGAATCGACCCCAATGCATTGCATCATCCAAAGAGGTTTTACAGAAGGAAGTGCAGTCCAGCACGAGAGGTAAAAAGAGGAAAGTACAAAGTACAATACTGCCACCTGAAGATTTCACCAGCCAATTAATGTATGCGTGAGGGGCTGCCAGCCTTTGCCTATCTATACGATGGTCGTCTCGTAGCTGCCATCGTGAGTGTACATAGACCGTAGTAGCTCGCTATAATGCATCTTACAGCTCTGAAAAATAAATCCACAGAAAAACGGACTACGAATCGTCTCGAATCGTCTCGAATCGTCTCGAATCGTCTCGAATCGTCTCGAATCGTCTCGAATCGTCTCGAATCGTCTCGAATCGTCTCGAATCGTCTCGAATCTTAAGACGAACCTAAAGCGATGCTCGATCAGCATCTCCAGTGCATGCGCGTGACGCACCTCGCCAGATGCTGGCTTGAGATTCGCACATCTCTCCTTCTGCAATCCCTGAAGGTCCACACTTTGTTCGGAAAAAAACGAAGAAGCCATGGCGTCCAGAAGCTATGTACATTTCAGCAGGACTACGTACCGTGCTGATAAATTGTATGTGACAACTCCCTACTGCCTGATAGGCAGGTGTTATGAGAACAAAAAACGAAAAGACTCGGTGTGACAACCCAGGTTCTAGCAGACGAGATCGGGACTTGCTGCTTGCTTTAGATCAACACCAAGGTGAGGATAGATCAGAAAATTTGCACAGAACCTAAGATGAACCTAAGCATAACACGAACGCACGTATGATGTCTGGACATATAAGGGATATGTACGTTATCTACGATCCACGTAACATGACCTTCACTTATACATACGGTATACATACCGTAACGTACGTTATGCAATGCTGCATCAGGCTGTGCTTTTACTGGGCAGGCTGTGTATTTACTGGAGCAGGCTGTGTATTTACTGGAGCAGGCTGTGTATTTACTGGAGCAGGCTGTGTTTTTACTGCATCGGACTGTTCTTTTACTGATCAGGCTGTGTATTACTGGAGCAGGCTGTGGGTTTACTGCATCAGACTGTGTATTTACTGAAGCAGGCTGTGTTTTTACTGCATCAGACTGTGCTTTTACTGGGCAGGCTGTGTTTTTACTGCATCAGACTGTGCTTTTACTGGGCAGGCTGTGTTTTTACTGCATCAGGCTGTGCTTTTACTGGGCAGGCTGTGTTTTTACTGCATCAGACTGTGCTTTTACTGCATCAGACTGTGCTTTTACTGCATCAGACTGTGCTTTTACTGCATCAGACTGTTCTTTTACTGAGCAGGCTGTGTATTTACTAGAGCAGGCTGTGCTTTTACTGCATCAGACTGTGCTTTTACTGCATCAGACTGTTCTTTTACTGAGCAGGCTGTGTATTTACTAGAGCAGGCTGTGCTTTTACTGCAGCAGGCTGTGCTTTTACTGCAGCAGGCTGTGCTTTTACTGCAGCAGGCTGTGCTTTTACTGCAGCAGGCTGTGGATTTACTAGAGCAGGATGTATTTACTGCAGCAGACTGTGCTTTTACTGAGCAGGCTGTTTTACTAGAGCAGACTGTGCTTTTACTGAGCAGGCTGCGCTTTTACTGAGCAGGCTGTGTTTTTACTGCATCAGACTGTGCTTTTACTGCATTAGAGTGTGCTTTTACTGCATCAGGCTGTTCTTTTACTGAGCAGGCTGTGCTTTTACTGCAGCAGGCTGTGCTTTTACTGCAGCAGGCTGTGCTGTTACTGCAGCAGGCTGTGCTTTTACTGCAGCAGGCTGTGGATTTACTAGAGCAGGATGTATTTACTGCAGCAGACTGTGCTTTTACTGAGCAGGCTGTGGATTTACTAGAGCAGACTGTGCTTTTACTGAGCAGGCTGCGCTTTTACTGAGCAGGCTGTGTTTTTACTGCATCAGACTGTGCTTTTACTGCATTAGACTGTGCTTTTACTGCATCAGACTGTTCTTTTACTGAGCAGGCTGTGTATTTACTAGAGCAGGCTGCTTTTATTGCAGCAGGCTGTGGATTTACTAGAGCAGGATGTATTCACTGCAGCAGACTGTGCTTTTACTGAGCAGGCTGTGGATTTACTAGAGCAGACTGCGCTTTTACTGAGCAGGCTGTGTTTTTACTGCATCAGACTGTGCTTTTACTGCAGCAGACTGTGCTTTTACTGAGCAGGCTGTGGATTTACTAGAGCAGACTGTGCTTTTACTGCAGCAGGCTGTGCTTTTACTGAGCAGGCTGTGGATTTACTAGAGCAGACTGTGCTTTTACTGCAGCAGGCTGTGCTTTTACTGAGCAGGCTGTGGATTTACTAGAGCAGACTGTGC
>Ga0194118_10002915_pt1 | contig 20788 bp, 20 predicted proteins | sample TA2MahsurfametaG_2_FD_148662 | JGI IMG/M metagenome (GOLD analysis project Ga0194118, IMG submission 148662) | Freshwater microbial communities from Lake Tanganyika, Tanzania - TA2015013 Mahale N5 surface | ecosystem: Environmental > Aquatic > Freshwater > Lake | place: Tanzania: Lake...
CCAAGATATCGCCAAAAATGAGTTGAACAGCGCAAGATGTTGTTGGCGCTAAATTGAAAGGGCATATCTCTCTTTCTAAAGGCAAGATAACGGTATCGTCGACAAATTGGCTGATTCTTCCTTCAGGATTAGAAATGAATGCTATGGTTTTTACACACCCTTTTCTTTTTGCTGCTTGAATAAGATCGATGAGCTCTTTGCTGTCGCCACTTTTACTCAAAAAGATGAGTGTATCCCCTTTTTGTAAAACGCCAATATCTCCATGCAACGCTCCTACTGGGTCTAAAAACATTGCTTTGGTTCCGGTCGAAATCATGGTCTGTACGATTTTTTCGGCAATTTTTCCACTTTTACCAAGCCCTGTAAAAAAAATCGTCCCTGTGGTATGCAAAAGTTCATGGAAAATAGATTCAGTTTTCTTGTGATCGATATGATCAAAGAAATATTGGATGTAGCGCTGCTGAGCCGAAAAGAGGTCCATTAACATATACTTGTATGTTATATACTACTTCTTGTTCATGCGCAAGCTTCCATTTAGTGTTTGTAAACCTCATTACCTCGTAGGAGTTATGCAAAAAATTCACGTAAAAAATCCGGTGGTTGAAATTGACGGAGATGAAATGGCTAGGATCATGTGGTCTTTGATAAAAGAGCATTTGATTTTCCCCTACCTTGATTTGACGATCCACTATTTTGATCTTTCGATCCAAATGCGCGATAAGACAGAAGATCAAATCACTCTTCAAGCTGCCGATAGCATCAAAAAATGTGGTGTGGGGATCAAATGTGCAACAATAACACCTGATGAACACCGCGTGAAAGAATTTGGGCTTAAAAAAATGTGGAAATCGCCAAATGGGACGATCCGCAATATTTTAGGTGGTGTGGTTTTTAGAGAGCCGATAGTAATCAAAAATATTCCGCGCTTAGTTCCAGGCTGGACTAAACCGATTGTGATCGGAAGACACGCTTTTGCAGATCAATATCGGGCAACTGACTTTAAGGTTCCAGGCCCTGGTAAGCTTACCATTCGCTTTGAAGGGGTTAATTCAGAGGTGATAGAAAAAGAGGTGTTTGAGTTCCATAGTAGTGGTATTGCTTTAAGCATGTATAATGTAGACAGCTCGATTATTGAATTTGCGAGAAGCTGCATGAATTATGCACTTGAGAGAAAATGGCCTTTGTATCTTTCTACAAAAAACACGATTTTGAAAGCCTACGATGGCCGCTTTAAGGATCTCTTCGAAGAGGTATATGAAAATGAGTTTAAGGATGCTTTCCAAAAAGCAAACATTACATACGAGCACCGCTTGATCGATGACATGGTTGCATCTTGCCTAAAATGGGAAGGAGGATTTGTCTGGGCCTGCAAAAATTACGATGGGGATGTGCAATCTGATACAGTAGCTCAAGGCTTTGGCTCACTTGGTCTAATGACGAGTGTCCTTTTGAGTCCAGATGGCAAAGTGATGGAAGCAGAAGCTGCGCACGGAACTGTGACAAGGCACTACCGAGAGCACCAAAAAGGGCATAAAACATCGACCAATCCGATTGCTTCGATTTTTGCTTGGACAAGGGGTCTTATGCATAGAGCAAAGTTAGATCAAAATGAAAAGCTTCATCATTTTGCCCACATTCTCGAACAAGCTACTATTAGAACTGTCGAGAGGGGCAAAATGACAAAAGATCTTTCGATTCTTATTGGAGCGAATGAGCCTTATCTACACACAGAGGATTTTCTCTTAGCAGTAGCAAATGAGCTCAGCTTTTCTTTAAGAAGTTGAAAAAACTGACAAGCATACATTCCATCTACTAAGCGGTGATCGAATGTAAGGGAGAGAAAAAGTGTTTGTCCTACATAAAAACGGTCGTTTTCATCGACAAGCACTTTTTTTTGTATCGCTCCAATCCCTAAAATACCCGCTTGGCCTGGAACGATCATCGGAATCCCAGCTGCTACTTTCCCCATGCCGAAATTGCTGATCGTAAATGTCCCTTTTACACTGTCCCCTTTCCAGCGATTTTCTCGAACTTCTAATGAGATGAGTGAGACATCTCTTGCTATCTCAGCTAAACTCTTATGATCGCAAGAAGAAATAACAGGAACTTTTACACCTTGATCGACACTTACAGCCATGCCGACGTGCACTTCTTGGTGCATGATGAGCTGATCATCTTCTAAGCTTGCGTTCAACATGCTTAGCTCTTTTAGCACATCTGCTGAAGCTTTAATCATGCAAGTGGTGATGGTGAGTTTTGCTTTTTCTTCTAGGTAAAACTCTTCTTTTTCTTGCTGGATCCAGGCCATCAAATCGGTGACATCGACTTCGTCAATGAGTGTGGCTGTTGGTATGTTTTGAGAAAGTGTCATCTCTTTGGCGATCGCTTTACGCAAAGCTGAGAGCCCTTTGGGGCGATTTTCAAGATGTTTTTGAAGATCTTTTTTACAAAGTCTTCCATTCTCCCCTGTAGGGGCGATTCTTGCGAGCTCTTCAAGGGTGATCTTATTTTCTTTTGCAAGTGTTGCAACGGCAGGAGATAAAAAGGTTTTTGTCTCTGTTTCTTCTATAGGCTGAGTCCATGCTGGCTTGATGGCCGCTTCTTTTTGCCCAATAAGGCAAAGTACTTCACCTACTTCTACTTCTTGGTCTACTTTTGCACTGATTTCATGCAAAATCCCACTACATGGGGAAGGGATTTCGCTATTGACCTTGTCGGTCATTACCTCTAAAAGAGGTTCATCTTTTTCAACGAACTCTCCCGGTTTCTTGAGCCACTGCACTACTGTGGCATTCATGATGCTCTCCCCCAATTTCGGCAGACAAACTTTCTCCATTGCTATACCCGTAGTTATAAATTTCTTCGTCGAGGTGTTTTTCTTTTTTTGCTACATAGACGGCGGCAACGCCATCTCCTAATATGTTCGTAACTGTAGAAATCATGTCTCTGATTCTATCAACTCCTGCTAAAAGAGCGATACCTTCTAAAGGCAAGCCTACTGCGCTTAAAACTACTGAAAGCATCACAATCCCCGCTCCAGGGATACCGGCAGCTCCTATAGCTGCAATCAGTGAAGTGAATGTGATCACCCCAATTTGGAGAAAAGAAAGCTGTATACCATAAATTTCTGCTGTAAAGATACTTGCCGTAGCAAGTCCAATAGCAGCTCCGTTCATGTTGACAGTAGATCCTAGCGAAAGAACAAAACCTGAAATATCTTCTGCAACTCCTAATTGTTCACGTGCACATTTGAGAGCTACCGGCAAAGTGGCGCTGCTGCTACTTGTGCTAAACGCAAGGGCGATCGCTTCTTTCATCCCTTTGAAGAAAGGGACTGGCGAGAGTTTGAGAAAAAGGCGCAGTATCAAAGAAAAGACCACTAAAATTTGGAATAAACAGGCGATATAGTTACATAAAAGAAATTTGAGAAGAGGTACAATGACTTTGATGCCCATGGCCCCGACAGAGCTTGCCATCAAAGCAAATACCCCATAAGGAGCAAACTTCATTACGGTATAAGTCAAATTGTGAAGAGCTGCTGCTAACGATTCTATTATTTCATAAATTTTCTTTCCCCTTTCGCCTGCTAGCATGATGCCGTAGGCAAAAAGCAATGAAAATGTGATGATCTGTAAAACGTTTCCTTGAGCAAAAGCTAAAAAGGGATTTGAAGGAACTAATGATATACAAAAATCGATCAGTTCTAAATTTGATCCTTGCAAATTTGTCGTAGCAGGAACGGAAAGTGAAAGCCCTTGCCCCGGGTGGATCAAATAGGCAGCACCTAATCCAACTCCAATTGCAATAACTGTACTCCATACAAAGAAAAATAGGGTGCGAACGCCAATCCTTCCGAGTTTTTTAGGATCGTTGATTTGGCATACTCCAGTGACAATCGAAGCAAAGATCACTAGACCGACTAGCATCTTTAAAAGATTGATAAAAATTTTTCCAACCATTGCTATTGGAGCTATTTCTTGCTGAGCTATTAGCCCAAAACCAACGCCTAAAAAAAGGCCTATCAAAACTTTTACCCAAACCTTCACGCTCGTCTCCTTTCTATTTCTTTTTTTATTTTTATAATAGAGGTATGAAAGGAATCACATCCATCTATGACACAATATTTTACCTCGATCATTCCTATAGGGAAAGAAGATTTTTCCAATTTGACAAAATCCTTTTCAGTACACAAGATGGCCTTAACTTGTTTAGCCAAATTCTCTAGCTCTTCATAGCTTGGAGCGTCGTGATCACCTAGGATTAATGAAGTGACGATTTTATAGCCTGATTTTTCGATAAGCTCTAAAAAAAAATGAGGGCTTCCTATACCGCAAAAGCAAGCTACCTCATCACCTGCTTGAAGATCTACTTCTTGATTTAGCCAAATGATTTTTGAAAATTTATACTCAGCAAAAACAACCGGCGCATCGGTGTAATAATGAATTTTTTCTTTCCACTTTTCTTTTTCTTTTCCATCTTTTGGATGGGTGATTACCACTAGATCGGCTTCTTTTAAGCGGATGGGCATATCTCGAAGCCTGCCTTGCGGTATGTATTTTGAGCTGAGTACATCATCACTTAGCACCGCAATCGCGACATCTGCCTTGAGCTTTCTTTGCTGCCAGCCATCGTCCATGATCAAAAAATCTTTTTCTTGATGCTCGATCGCTTTTTTAAGACGATTTTTACCAATAGCTACTTCCATGAACGGGTACTTTCTTTTCACCATGATCGCTTCATCTGCACCCCTGTAACCTCTTGTGAGCAATGTCCCTTTGTATAAAGAGAGCTCTTCGATGAGTTTCATGACTAAAGGGGTTTTGCCTACTCCGCCAACGGCAATAGAGCCGACGCTAATAACTAACGGTCTTACACTTTTGCTTTTACAAATACCGAGACAATAAAGCTTGTGTCTTAACCAAACAGCTAGGGCCCAAAGTGCTGCTAAGGGGGAAAACAACCAGACATTTTCTTTACGCATCCACTTCTCTATGTGACTACGCAAGAAAATAGCTCCTTTTCAACTAGCTCGATGATGACGTGCATGGCTGCCATATGGACTTCTTGTACGCGATCGGCAAAGGAGAACCCCTCAACAACCCACGCAAGATCTACTCGATCTTTTAACACTCCGCCGCCTCGGCCTAAAAAGCCGATAGTCGTAAGTCCTTTTGCTTTGGCTAAATCAACAGCGTGGACAAGATTGATGGAATTGCCGCTTGTTGAAAGTGCGATGAAGATATCCCCTTCTTTTCCTAGAGCTTCGATGCTTCTTGCAAATACTTGATCAAAACCTACATCATTTCCAACGCATGTTAAGTGCCCTGGATCTGCTAATGCGATTGCTGCAAGAGCTTTTCGTTTTGATCTATAATATCCGGTAAGCTCTTCTGCAAAATGCATAGCATCGCACAAGCTTCCCCCGTTTCCTGCGATCAAAATTTTTCCACCCTCTTGATAGCAAGAAACAATCTTCTCACTAGCAGCCTGAATAAATTCAAGTGAGCATTTTTCTCGAAGAAAACTCGCTGCCTTTATACAATCATCTACGGCGTTATAAAGATCTTCATTCATAATTGTCAAAAGTCTAAACATTTTGAGAAATTGATGCAATTAGGAATCATTGGCAGTTCAGGATTAGTTGGACAAGAATTGGCAAAACTTTGCCCTTCTTCTTGCCGCTTGATCCAAAGAGTAAAAAAAGAAGATCTTGAAGGTCTTGACGTTGCTTTTTTTTGTGCAACAAATGAGGTCTCAAAAACATGGATTCCTATCGCTTTAGAAATGGGCATTTTTGTGATTGATTCTAGCTCATATTTTCGCGATAAAAAAGGCATACCTCTCATCATTCCTGAAATCAACGGGCATCTACTTGATAAAAATACACGCCTTGTCTCATCTCCTAATTGCACAGCAACAGTGATGCTTATGGCACTTTATCCGATCTACAAGGCATTTGGGATCGAAAAAGTTGTTGCTAGTACCTACCAAGCTGCTAGTGGTGCAGGGAAAAATGGACTCATGGCTTTAGAGACAGAAGAAACTCTTTCCCCTTTTCCTTACCCATTACAAAAAAACCTTTTTTTGCACGAATCACCCAAAGACCAATTAGGCTATTCAGAAGAAGAAAACAAAGTAATATTCGAAATAAGCAAGATCCTCCATTCAAACTTTCCTGTAGAGATCCGCTCTGTTCGCGTTCCTGTTGAGCGCTGTCATAGCGTAAGTTTATTCATCACATTGGAAAAAGAGGGCTCAAAAGAGGAAATCGATCTACTTCTTTCAAATATGCAAGGATTGAAAATCGATCCATCTCCATGTCCTTTACTTGCGAAAAACTCGTATATGGTATGGACTACCCCTGCAAGGATGGACCGTTTCAATAAAAAAAGCCTCTCTCTTTTTGTTGTCGCAGATCAGCTACTAAAAGGAGCCGCTCTCAATGCCTATCAAATTTATGAAAAGATGAAAGAAAATCAACTTTTCATTCGTCAATAAAGCCCATTTTCTCTTTTAACTTTGGAATGAAGCGAAAAATTCTCGTATCTATTTCCTGATTGCAATCGTTATACCATTTCAAAAAACCCTCTTCACTCATCAAATTTTTCCAAATTCTAGGGCTTTGTTTTTTTTGCATTTTCTTATTACGAAAAAAATCTTCCGTTCTGTGGACGTAATGATTGATGACTGCTATTTCTGGATGGATTTCCCAAAGGCTTATATCTAATGTCTCTTCTCTTTCGACTCGATTGGGAAACACTACTTTTTTGCCTAACTTATAACGGACAGTATGAGGAGGCCATCCCCTTTTACTAAGATCGACAAGGTCTGCTCTTACAATCGATTTTACCGGTAAATTTCGAAACGAATGCTCTTCAGCTTTTCTTACAAGCATCTCAATCATGAGTCTATTTTGGGGAATTTGATGAACATACGATGTTCCAAAACATTGCCAGCTAAGGACAATACCACAGACATCTTCATAGCGCTTTAAAAAATCGGGCAAATTGTCCTCTTCTAAGGGCAAGATAAACTCATCGATATCAATCAGAGCTACCCATTTTGAAACACTCCTTAAATGGTTGATGGCATCTTTGCAAGCTGGCCACTGCCGATAAACGGCCCAGTTGAGATGGTCATATTTGCCTTTTGGCCAATCGATGACTTCCACTTCTTGATTTTTAAGGTAAGGATCTAATACTGCCAAGTAATCATCGCTACTTTCGTTATTGTACAATCGAAAGTGGGTTACACCTAAAAGTTTGTGGTACTCAATCCATTCTTTTAACCAAGGGGCCTCATCTTTAAAAACTGAAGCAATAGCAATTTCATGCTGATAAGAAAAAACTCTCGCTAAAGATAGTGTGAAAAGCAGCTTGTAAAAAATATCCATCGAAGCCATCCTTATTTTTTTCTATTATCAAAAACCTAGACACCTTTCATGCAACTACTTTTGCTATTTTTTTCTTTGCTATTACCTTTTTTTCTTTTCGCAGAAATCAAGCTTGTTTTTTGCGATCAAAAGCATCCCGCTTTTCACCCCAATTTAGAAAGAGTCAACCAGCTGTTGTACGCAGGAGAAAGCCAGCGCTATTCCTTAACAAGCGGCATAATTTGGTCAAATGATGATCACGATCTTTTCAGCGTACATCTTTACGGATCGATTTTTTCTTGCTACTCGTTTGATAAAAGCCAGCGCACTCTTTTGGCTGTTAAATCGATGGAGCCTATTGCATGGGAGCATCCCATAACAGGGAAAATAGGAAGGGGCACACTCTTATATCCTGAAAATTTAGATATCCACCCCGTAACAAATCAAATCGCTGTATCTGAAGGCTCTGGGTTGATTCGCCTTTTTACAATAACAAAAAGTCAAGAGATGAAAGAGGTAAAAAGTCTTTTGCCTACAAGAAAAGGCTGGCTTCATGGAATAGCTTTTTCCCCTTCCGGCAGGTATTTAGCAGCTACAATGATTGATTCTCCTTCTTGTGTCTTCATCTTTGATCTAGCCCATAAAAATTATAAAAAATGTCATATTATTGAAAATACTATAGAACCTTTATACCCTAAAGGTATCAGTTTTTCTTGTGATGAAACCTATTTAGCTATTTGCTATGCAGATAGAGTAGGCCTTGAAGAAAATCGTTTTCCCAGATCAGAAATACACATCCATGAATTCCATCAAAAAAAAGGAGAAGCTAATGAAAAACCTTGCTCCATTTTTTCTTTAGATGGCGCAGGCATTGAAACAATCAAATTTCATCCAAGCGGATCCTATCTTCTTTTTAGCGACCAGGTTTTACACACGATTGGCTATATAGATTTTGATCGAAAAAATGGATCTTTATCCAATTATAAAAATCTTATCGAGCCTGGAAGTTTTGACATCACCTTCCCCCATGGGTTAGCTTGTTCTCATGACAAAAAATATTTAGCTGTTAGCAGCTATGGCAATGACAGTGTAACGATCTTCGAAATTCAAGAAGCTACCGAAGAAGCAGAGATTCAGGAAGAGTAACTTCTACAGGCTCTTTGGAAATCGGATGTATAAAGACGCACTTTGCATGCTGGAGTAAAATACCCTCTTTTGAATGGCGCTCGCCTCCATATTTTTTATCTCCGATGATTGGACATCCGATAGCAGAAAACTGGGCGCGGATTTGGTGGTAGCGACCTGTTAAAAGATCGACGTGGATCAATCCAGAGTCATCTACTTCGTAGGTTAGAACCGATTTTTTTCCTTCCATAGAAACTCTTGCTCTAAATTCGTCGTGCACTAAAAAGTGCTCTAGTGTTCCTTTTTTTTGGAAAGGGAGTTTTTTGGTCCTAAGGCGATACGTTTTTTTCCACTCTCTATTTTTTAAGCTAAGACTAAGGCGAGAAAGCGCTTTACTCGTTTTTGCAAAAATCACAATACCACTCGCAGCTTTGTCTAAGCGGTGGACTGGATGCAAAAAAACATTGAAGGGCTTCATGTACTTTTCTTTTACAAAACAGATGGCCTGTGTTTGCAAACTATCTTCTTGCAAATGGGTGGGCTGCGTCAAAACCTCATAGGGTTTATATACAGCAAGTACGTGATTGTCTTCAAAGAGTATGTTGTCGATAAATTTCATATAAAAATAATGTAGCAGCACTTGCTACGTTGAGTGAATCTGCAATCCCTTTCATCGGGATTTGGGCTGCGATATCTGCATTTTCCAGCCAAAACGGACTTAGCCCTGTTTGCTCTTTACCCATAGCTACTGCGACTATATTTGGGTAGCTAATATCGGTATAATTTTTTGCTTGGTGCGGTGTTGCTGCAACGATTTTGACGTTGTGATCTTTTAGCAATTGAATTGCTTCTTCTGATGATAGGCTATAGAGAGGAACAGAAAAAAGTGTTCCCATGCTTGCTCTAACGACATTAGGGTTATAAAGATCGACATGCGGATCGCAAATAATGATTCCTAAAGCCCCTGCTGCATCTGCTGAACGAAGCATAGCACCGAGATTTCCAGGCTTTTCGATACCGACACAGATCAAAAAACATCCCTTTTTAGCTGTTAAGAGGGCTTTTTTCAAATCTTTTGGAAAAGGCTTTTTTGCTATAGCCAAAATGCCGTCTGGATTTTCTCTATAAGAAATTTTAGCAAACGCTTTTTCTGTGCAAGGGATCTGTTCAATTTTTTTTCGAATGGCAAGATCTAAAATTTCTTTATCAGGCTTAGAGTAGAAAATTTTTTCTATCTCAACGCCTTGCTCTAATGCTCGCAAAAGCTCCCTTTTACCTTCTACGATAAATAGGCCGCTTTCGTCTCTATACGATTTTTTTTGTAATTGGAGTATTTGTTTCACGAAGATATTTTAGCTGACATGCTAATAACCTTAAAGAGGTATTCAAGGGCTCTATTGGCACTTTCTTCCATTAAAGAAATTCTTTCACTTTCATGCAAATGCTCTAGCTTACCCTTAAAAAGAATATTGCCCTGCTTAGCGATTGCTAAATAAACAAGCCCTGTTTCTTCATCATTTGGCCCCATGTATCCTGAAATGGCTAAGTTCCAGTCAGCTTTTGTTTGTTGATAAAGCCCTAAAACCATTTCTTCAACGCATTTTTCACTGACAGCCCCCTCTTGTATCAATGTATCGTCTTGTACATGCAAAATCTGTTGCTTCAGCTTAGATGCATACGTAACAAAAGATCCTAAAAAATAGTTAGAAGCGCCGGGATTTTTTGTGATTAAGTAGCTGAGTAATCCCCCCGTGCAAGATTCTGCAAATGCTAAGCTCTTCTTTTCTTGTAAAAAATATGCATGCAACTGATGAATACAAGATTTTTCCATGATTTATCCTTCAGTTTTTTCTAAAAGAAATTGCTCATGATATTGTTTTCCTACCCTAGCAGGAGGATAAAGCAAACTTTTGGCATAAATCCATTTTAGAAGAGATACAAACACCATGCTATTCGGATACTCTTGATTTCTCCAGATCCTTTCAATTTTTGCATCTCTTGAAGCAGAAAAAAGCTGAGGATAAGAAAACTCAACTCCCCAAAAGATTTTATCTTTATGAAATGACATTTCAAAGACTTTGCCCTCTTGGATCGAGTAATGGAAAGGGCGCACTTGGATTAGGGGCCTTTTTTGCCTCAGTAAAACCCTTCCTTGGCCTACATCCATAGCAAAATAGGCGCTTTGATCAACTGTCATGCCTACTGTGAGAAATGGACTTAAATACTCTTGGTTTTTTTTCGCTCTTTCTATGTATGTTGCGTAGGTCTCTAAAAAAAGCTCTTTCGAAATTTCCGTTTCATTTTTTTCACAAACGGAAGAGGTGTTGAGTAAAATAAGATTGGGAAATTCTGTGAATAAGAGCTCCATTTCCTCTTTAGAAAAAAGGACAGCTACTTTCACTCTGCGTGAGACGTGCATCTGTTTTTATTTGTCTGTTTTTGGTTCATCATGAGACCGATTACTCCAAGGAAAATGAAGGCATCGGCAATATTGAAAATTCCAAAGGAGCGATCCCAGAAAATGAAGTGGATCATGTCCACTACGTATCCTTTTGTCAAGGTATCGATCACATTGCAAGCAGCTCCTGAAATAAGGAGCGAAAGAGAAAAGATTTTTAGACCACTCATCTGTCTTGCTAAAAGATAGAGCATCAATGCTCCAATCGCTGCTAAACGGAAAGTAAAAAGGTACTTGGAGTACTCTTGTAAAATACCCCAAGCTGCGCCTGTATTTTCCGCGTAGTGTAGATATAGCTCAATACCAAAGCCGCTGTTCCATAAAAACATCTCAGGATGCAAAATAGCATACTGTTTGCTAAAGTAATCGAGCAAAAACACTACTGGAAAAATAAAAACAAACGCCCCTTTTGTCAAGCAAGCAACCCTTTTTCTAGTTTGTCTTGTGAGCCTACTGTCATCGTTGCATAAGGAATCGCTTCCAAACGCTTAATAGGGATTTCTTCAGAGCTAATATCACAAACTCCGTAGCTTCCTTCTTCGATTTTAGCGAGTGCTCGGTCGATTTGCCTTAAAACGCCCATTTCTCGAGAAGATACTTCGATGCTAATGGTGCGTCCAAAATCATCTGTACCTTCATCAGCGTGGTGCTGAGATACACCGCGCGCTTCATCGGGAGATGTGACTTCTTGAGAGGTCCCTTTGAGCGCGTGCGTATGTTGGATCTTTAGCTCCTCTAAGCGAGCTTTGAACTTATCTAACTCAGCTTTTGTAAACCTCATCGTCTATCTCCTTTACTGTGTGAATTTCGTTCATCAATTCATCAACGTCCTTAAATCTTCTATATACACATGCAAATCGGATATAAGCAACTGTGTCTAATTTTTTCAACCTTTGGATTACAATTTCTCCAATTTCTGTCGTTTCCACCTCTTTCATTTTCTTTTCCATGATCTCTTGAGCGATATCTGAACCAAGGATTTGCACTTGCTGATGGCTAATGCGAGTATGTCTGCATGCTGCTGCTAGACCACGGATAAGTTTATCGAGCTGAAAGTCTTCGTATGTTCCGTCTCTTTTCTTTACTTGGATGGTGAGATCGACTGTTTCGAAAGTAGTAAATCTTTTTAGGCATTGTAAACACTCCCTTCTTCTGCGGATCGCATTGACATCGGAAGCATTTCTTGAATCGGTAACTTTGGATTCTTCAAAACCACAATAAGGACAGCGCATAGCTCCGTAAACCTGACTAAAGTGGACGAAGTTTACAAAAAGTTCTAATCGAACTCAATAAAAAAGACTAAAAGTCAATTCTATTTTTTCTTTTTTTAAGCAATTAAGCATAGATACGCCCTTAATACCCAAAACAATAAATTGATGTAAACATAACAAAAACAAGAACTTAAAACTTAATACCCTAAAAAACATAGACTTAAGCTCTACTGCAACTAATTTGTTATTTAGTTAATAATTAATATTTAAATATTAGTTTACTTTTATTTTAATAATAAATTATAATATTAAGGTAAAATTTAAAATAATAGGCGATTTTATGACTGTTAGCAATCATGCGAATTATTTGGGAAATAAGGCAGAGTACACTTATGGCTATTGCACCGTCACAACAACAAGAGAGGTTCAAGAAGAACCAACTGCTACAGATAGCGAGGCTACTTATAAATCAAGGGAAGCTATGCTTCAAGCTGAGCTCACTTCTAGAACCGATAGAAGCGTTAAAGCTAAAATGAAACACGTCGCATATAGCGACTTACCTAGATATGACATTGATGCTGAAATTCAGATCCATGAAAATATGGATCTTTTTGGACTAAAAAAGGATGATACCCTTAAATTCAAAAACGAATATTTTCATCATAGCTCACTAAATGGAAAAACATATAAAGATGCTGACGAAAACATCCATACCGTGCATAACGCAGTAGCTTCTAGCTGGGATCGCTCCTCGGAAGATTTGATGATGGCTAGGGTCTTAAAAGATGGAAAAGAAAAACCTATTTGCTATGCGGGAAGACCGGACAATCAAAAAAAAGCTACCCAGTTAGCAGAAGACATCTTTAGAACAGAAAAATCAAAATTACCTCTTGATAGAGATGGCAGGTACATACTCACTTTTGTCGTTGATTCTCTTACTAACGGAGGCTCATTACAAAATCCAGGGCTCTTAAATGAAAGAACCTCTCTTATAGAAGAAAATGATGCGCTAAATAATTTAGATGGTAAAACAATATCAATCGATGATTGTCAAGTTGTTTTACATCCAATACACGTTCACCACACCTTGAGCTTTTGGAATCGGTTTGCTCCTGTTCTTCCTGATACAGTAACAGGAATTGCTACGGAAAATGCCATTAATACTGTCTCTTATACAAAATTAACAGATATCGGCGAAAAATTAATAAAAGACGGTAGTTTATCAGACAAAAAAAAGGAGGTCCTTGAAGGTGCTATTTACCACTTAAATCAGGGAAATCTTCCTGTTCACGAGCGTTTGATGCTTGTGGATCTGATTTGTAAAATTTGCGCTTTGCCGGTTGTGCATCACTGCAAAAGTGTCGTTGACAGGACTTCGATTGCTAAAGGGATTTCTATGATCAATCACTTGATCAATGAAAAATTAGAAGAAGAGGAAGAATTTGCATGGGAAAGAGATGAAAAAGGCAGAATAGCTCCTCATCTACTATGCCGTAAGGAGGAATATAAAAAATATTTTGCAGCAACGCTTGCTATTCAGCACCAGGTTTCAAAAGATGCGAGAATTGCAATCATGCCTGATGGCACAATAGAAGGGAGAAAAACACTTGGACTTAATTACCACGACGATACTTTTGGCACAGTACCTTGCGCACTATCTTTGCTTCCTGAAGAAGCTTTAAAAGATACGTGGTTTCAAGGAAAAACTAAAACAGCTACCTTGGTACTCGGCTCTTTACTAGCTGCAGCTATGGTAGTTACAGGTTTATACCACACCATAGTGTTAGCGGCAACGATCTACTTCTCTATAAAATCTGGAGCTTGGCAAGGGGAGTTCGGTAAAGAGCTTGCGCTTCTTCCAATTAGAATCAATTGGCTAAGGCTAGGCGAAATCGATGCTTCTAAAAACTTCAATTTCGATCATGAGATTATTAATGGCAATGAAAGAGCTTTGCTTGTGGGAGCTAAAACTACACACATGCAGAAGAATAAAGCTGTAGAAGATAAAGAAAAAGAGCCTCTTCTTGGATCTCATAAAGATCCTCGTTTAGTGGTAATTCCGCCGCATCTGCATCCAAAAACTGATTGATCATTTTTTAAAACGGCCTTGCAATAAGGCCGTTTTTTTTATTTCCATTTTTATGATATAGTTCATCAGCAATTCATCAAAAATCAGATAAAAATCACAAAAAATGGAAATGTCTATGCATGCAATACACACATCTAGAGCCGATCCTACCTACCTTCTTATAGAAGAAACTGTAGCTGATCCTAAAATCGAAGCGTACGAAAATTTTACTCCTAATGAATCATTTGCTATACCGCAAAGGCATTTTAGAAAGTTTGAAGATCTTCTTTCTAACTTGATGGAGCCAAGAATTGTTAACTTCTCTAAGTTTCTTAGCAAGCATAGACATATTCCAGCAAATCTCAAAAGAGCCCTAGCTAGCCATTTTGCTACAATAGATACCAAGTATAAATCCCCTGAAACACAAAAAATTCGTCAGTATCTATCTATTGTTTTCAATGTTTTGGATAAAAAATTGCGTGGCCAAGCCCGCTTAACAGAAGAAGTTTGTGAAAAATTGGTTCAAAGCTTTAATGATGGCTGCGAGTTCAATCAAATGCTTTCCATACGCGCTCTCATTATTGAAATTTTTGAAAAAGATCCAGACTTCATTTCATACACAAATGCCCTTTCAAGTGAAGACTTTTACATCTCTATCGCCTTACAGAACTATCAAACCGATTTAATCACTGAAGAAATTCATCAAAAAGCTCCAAGACACCTTCAACACTTTCTCGATACCAATGACAATTTCACTTTAATATTTAATGGATTAGAGCAAATGTTCAATAGAGGCAACTTGCAAAAAAAAGTAAGCCAAGCGCTCCCTTTCATCCATTTACCTAGGGTGCAATCTCTAGAAGGGTTTATTTTGAAATTAGGAAGTGTGAATCACTTAAATCCTGGCAAATTCGATCCATACTCAAAAGGGCTAGAAACGTTATTTTTAATAGCGGGAGAAGAAGCTAAGCAAGTAGAAATCAAATCTCTTGGCGCTGATATTATCGAAGAGAGCGTAGAAATGCAGTTCGTAGTGAAAAAAATATTAGGATTTTGTGATGAATCATTCAATGCACTTTACTACAATGATAGTGACATCTCAAAAGAAATTGCAAGCTGCGTTCAAAAAAGATATAATCCTGCTGAATATCTGATCACAAACCTTAGCTCTCGCTATCCTCCTGCGTCTTTGCGCTCTTTACACGCCAAAATAGGCTCATGGTTTAGAGAAATAGGCCTTGATCCTACCTTAGAGGAAAACAATTTTTTATTAGATCCTGCTTCAGAGTTGTTTGATCTGTGGTTTACTCCAAAAGCTGTCCTTTATTTTATGGAAAAATCTGGAGTCGCTAGAGAAATTAAAGATATACGGCAATATTGTTAGAAAATGCTCTCTTCCCTTCTCATAAACTAGCTATTTCATGAGAAGGGAAGATTTTTTAATTAGTAGCGAATCCAAGAAATACCAAGATCTTCTGAGTAGTAAGCAGGATCAAAATGGTAGATCTCACCCCCTTTTACAAGCTCATCCATCATAAAGCTTAGCAATGCTTCTAAAATAGGCTCATAATCTAACATGAAAATTTCCCCTTTTCTTATTTGAAATAAGCCACTTTCTATTCCTTCATAGAGCTCTCTTCGCTCAATAATACAGGATCTGGAATTGACTCTTTCGGCATCTTTTGAGATGTTTGGGAAGTGCTTTTTGCTCTCATTTTCTCGATATTTCCACGTACTAAGGTGGATGTTTTCAATAAATTTTGAAACAATATTGCTAGCTATACGCTCAATTTGATCTTTTTGCAGATCTGAAAGAAAATCTTTTGCCGGCTGGCCGTAGAACCTCAGCATCTCATATACCGGATTGACCCCTTCATTGAGATCGAAAAGCTGCTTTGCTAATAAAGAAGAGAGCTCTTTTTCTCTTTCATGACTGATAGATATCTGAAAAGAAGATCTTCTAGCATCGTTGGCTTGTATCCAAGAAAGATGGTCTAAATAGCCCAATTTTAGATATTTTTTCCCTTGAGAGGCTAAAATGGAGAGCATCGAGTGATCGATCTCGATATTTAATCGATCTGCCTCTTGCTTGATGATATCCAAATGGTATGGGAAAATTTTTGCAAGCACTTGTAGAGCTTTTCGATTGGGTTTAAATTCAACGTGATCTAGGTCAATCAAAGCGATATTAGCTTTTATTTCACCTTTTTCTTCTATGAGTAAAAACGGCAGATTGTCATAGCGAACAAAATTGCCGGCACCAGGCATATTTCCTAGCGGAAGAATTTGACGGCTCACTAAATGATCAATGTAGATTTTAGAAAATAGCTTAGTCATGTCGCGAACAACATCATCAAAAAGCTCTTTATGCTCTATGTAAAGAGCCATGTTGTACAAACTGTTTGCACTGATTGAAAACCGCTTTTCGATCAAAAAATTTCCACACACTCTCGCTTGAGGGATCACTAAATGGAAAATCTCTTCTTTAGCTAAAAGATCTCTTACTTTTTGCATCTTTTCAAAACGCAGCAGTGCCTCTTTTTTCCCTGAGTGTTTGAGTACAAGGTGAGGAAGTGAGTTTGGCAAGTAAACCGCTGTTTTACCACACTCTTCTCTTTGCAATTCTATTCTCTTATATTCGATGTCTTGGCAAATAGGCTTGTAAAGAGAGTAAAGCTCTTTTGGTAAAAAGGGCCTTCTTGCCAAATGCCCTCGCACAAGCTTTTGGATCTTTGTGGCCTTGATCTTTGTCTTATGATATTCTTCATACTCTTTAAACGCCTTAGCATGCGAATGTGAAAAAGATAACGCAACCGCTCCAATACAACCTAATAACAAAGTGAGTGGCAAGGTGAATAACGAGATGATTAGGGCATCTGTTTTGGTTGAAGATCCATAAAGCGCTTCTTGAAAATAAGCTCCTTTTTCATCCTTATTAAGATGGCAAACTTCTACAGTTTTGCCAAAAGCTACCCTTAAATGCCCTAAGGCAAAAGATGCGGCTGATTCAGCCATATCAGCTTTTTCTGAAGATTGGGGGTCTCTACTAAAGTGTATTAAAGCGCGCTGAACTGTCATTTGTTAAATATTTATTTTAATTTTTCAAATTTTCGTAATAATCTCTATTTTACCAAAAGTAAATTTTTATTGATAGATGTAAATATATGATTACTATCTTAATTAAAAATACTTATTATGTTATAATATTAAACTGAAAAATAGGATTAATTATGCAAAATATAAGTTTCTTTACCCCCGTAAAATACAGTGATTGCCCTCAATCCTATGAACAATCCTTGGTAGAAGGGGCAGATGATTACTTCTTTATCGGGGGATCAAAAGCTCATGTAACAGGAACAAGCGCAGATTTAAGGGCTGAAAAAGCGGTGCTTTCTGAAGAAAAATCCTCTTTCATTCTTACTGCTCTTAAAATTCTTTCGTATTGTACCATCATTATCCCTCTTGTGATGCTCACTATAAAATCGATTTTACGCTCTTGCCACAATTATGAAAAAATCGACGCACAACAAGAGCTTGAAAAAGGGGTGGTTGTAACTGAAGCCTCTAAGAACAAAATTGCTGATATTTTGCCTGAAATCTTACAAGCTCGAGACCACAAAGACATCATTTGGCTTTCTAGAGGCAATAATCTCGTTTTTCAATTAGCGGGTGATGGAAATCACGTATATAAAATTGCTAGACCTTGCCATTTCCACAGAAATTACGCTCCCCCGACCGGAGGAAGCGAACAAACAAAAGCGCGCTATGCCAATATGGTCAAAGCAAAAGAAGTCTCATTGGCAAACAAGCTCTCTCATCTTGTAATCCCTCAATCTTCGCTTTTAACGTTCAACTTTAATGATTACGAATATAGTTTTATTGTTGAAGAAAAGATCGAGATTGATGGAGATGAAAAAGATCAAAAAAATAAGCATATCCAACATGAATCTGAACTAACAGAAACAGTTCGAGAGCTAGCGATATTTGTTGCCAAAACCGGCTTTAACGATGTTACATGGCGCAACATTCCTATCATCAAAGAAAAAGAAGGTTTTAACGGCTCTAGACGGGTAGCGCTTATCGACCTAGAACATATGCAAAGTCCTACAAACGGCTTTATAGGCGATGCGAACAGCAGCTGTGGTTTAATTGGCTGTGTATCTTATAGTCACTTTGATATGGTCGTTGAAGAGATGAAAAAGCAAGGCGTTTATGTAGAGCCAGGCAAAATTGAGCAGCTCAAAAAAGACCGGCTCCTTGAAACAAAAAACTTTGAAGAGCTAGCACAATTTTATGAAGATAATGAAATCACTAATCCAAGAACACCTATCTCTATCGACTTAGAAGATCTGGGATTGGATTTAGATCAAGAAGGAGAAATTGAAGAATACGTTGATACTCTAGATCAGTCGTCTGGATGGCAAAAACGCAGTATTTCTTTAAGAGACGTGGCCAAAGAAGTGATCGATGAGCTCAATACATTGATTCAAAACAGCCCTGAGCGCGAATCGATCCAAAGCCAAAGGCTCTTAGATTTTAATACCGGTGAGGCCCCTTTCAGCAGATACTCTCACCTCGGGCTGCCAAAAGGACAATTACTTGCCTGGAGTGATAAAGATCGTGCTAAATTATGGATCAATCAAATTTTGCATGCTTTAGTCGAAAAAGAAGCACTATTTCAGGTAAAAGAAAATCTTTATGGATTTTCGATCCAAGCCTAAATAGCAAAAAACCTTGAGAGAGCCTTCTCCCAAGGTTTTTCTATTAAAAATAATTACATTTTTATTGATATTATTAAATAGTATTGAATTATAGATCGCATTATTTTATCATATTACAATCTTAAAATATGCGGTTTTTAATATGAATAATATAGATTTTTTCACGCCTGTTAAATTTTTTAATCAAACTACTTCATTTGAGCAATCCTTTATAGAAGGTGTGGATGATTATTTTTATCTTGGGGGATCAACCGCTACTGTAGTAAAAACATCTTCAGCATCAAGATTAGAGCAAGCGATCGTAACAGATGAAACTTCACCGTTAATACTTACCATTCTAAAAGTTGCTTCTTATTGCACTGTGATCATTCCCTTAGTAATGCTCGTTTTAAAATCGATATTGCGCTCTTCACATTCTTATGAAAAAATTGACCCACAGCTTAGAGCTGAAAACGAAATACCAATATCTACAGAATTTATAAAAAAAATTTCAACTCTCATCCCAGAAATCACAAGATCGCAAGATGATGAACGTATTGTCTGGCTCTCAAAAGCAGAAAACCTGGTATTTCGATTAGCAGACGATCCAAATCACGTGCTAAAGCTGGTAAAGCCTCATCATAATTTTAATTCCCTCTCACTTCCTGAAGGGGGTGAAAATGAAACTAGAGAGCGCTTTCAAAATATAGTTATGGCAAAACAAATTTGCGCAAACAATAATTTAGCGCATCTTGTCATCCCGCAAACAAGCCTTTTTAGCGCTTATTACAACAATCATGAATATGCGATAATTATTGAAGAAAATCTTAATTTTGACCCAGATGAAACTGATCAAAAATGCCACCATAAGACTTATGAATCTGAACTAACTAACGCTGTAAAAGAACTAGCCACATTTATCGCAAAAACAGGCTTTAACGACGTTACATGGCGCAATATCCCTATCATCAAAGAAGACGAGGCATATATAGGACAAAGACGAATAGCCTTAATTGATCTTGAACACATGCAAAATGTACGCAATGGCTTTCTAGGAGACGGCAATGGAAGCTGCGGCTTAATAAGCTGCGTATCAAGAAAAAACATGAATATTGTAATAGATGAAATGAAAAGAAACGGGATACAACTGACGAGCCAAGAAACTATGCCTTATATAACAAATGCCCGTAACGAAGAATTTTTTAACAATCGTCTACATGAATATTATACACAAAGAAATATGACTAAAGGCAATGCACCAATCACTGTAAATATTGAAAATCTGGGTCTAAATTTAGATGAACTAGGAGAGATTTCTATTTTTGAAGAATCTACCCAAGAATTCGTATCACGCAACATTTCCTTAAGAGAGGTGGCTCAAGAAGTAATCGATGAAATCAATCGTATAATCGAAAATAACACCTCCAAAGCGACAATCAGAGCAAAAAGACTTGCACATTTGCATCTAAGTCATGATAAGTTTATGAGATATAGACATTTAGGCCTGCCAAGAGAAAAAATAGCTCCTGATACTGAAGAGGAAGAAGCTAATTTATGGATCAATCAAATATGCAGAGCTCTAGTCAACAATTACGCCGTATTTGAAGTAAAAAAAGCTAGAAATGGACTCTTAATACAAGCTTAAGAAGCTAAAAGTAAAAAACCTTGAGAGAGCCTTCTCCCAAGGTTTTTTGCTTAAAAAGTTATGCCGGTTTCTTCCATGCTTTTACCGTTTAGAGCATTTGCAATAATCATCTTTTCTTTTATGATCTGACTCTTAAACTCCATCAATATTTTAATAACTAGCGGCAGTATGAGAATCCTTTTTTCACCCAATTTCTTAAAATCATTCAA